>Ga0209099_1001088_pt1 | contig 29314 bp, 31 predicted proteins | sample AD_JPNHW2_MetaG_FD_184430 | JGI IMG/M metagenome (GOLD analysis project Ga0209099, IMG submission 184430) | Active sludge microbial communities of municipal wastewater-treating anaerobic digesters from Japan - AD_JPNHW2_MetaG (SPAdes) (version 2) | ecosystem: Engineered > Bioreactor > Anaerobic... | reverse complement strand
TGCGTACGCAGGTGGGGGTGCCACCCGGTCCTCGCCTGAAGGTTGTAGAAACCCGGTGGGGTTTTGGGAGATCGCGGGGGGGTAAATGGGATCGTGGGTGGGGGGTCCGGCTCTTTGATCGTGGAGGGGGCTGGCTGAGGGAATGAAACGGGGTGCGGGCAGCACTCTCGTTTCGGGATTTTAATGCGGCCTTAAGGATCAATGTCCTCTTCCAATGGATCCAAAAAATGATTCCTCAGGTATCCGGGTGATTCCCAAACCGTAACCGGTAAAAATTATTCCACGACGACAGTACCGGTCATTGCGGGATGGATCTTGCAATAGTAGGTAAAGGTTCCGGCCGTTGTAAACCTCTGGCTCCATGACTGGCCCGGGGATAGAACGCTCGAATCGTACTTGATAATATTTCCGGTCGGATCGGTGAACACGACCCGGTGGGAAACGGTGTCCTGGTTATCCCAGCGGACAATCGCACCCGCTTTGACAATGATTGTCTGGGGGTTAAATGCAAAATCGCTGATGGTTATCGTATTGGCTGAGACCCCTTCCTGTGCCTGGCTGATCGGTGTTGCAGGCGGCGATGTCGTTGTTGGCACCGGCGTATTCGCCACTGTTGTCGGAATCGTCGTGGTCTGGGATTGTGGGATCTGCTCCGTCCCCGTGCAACCGGCAACGAGTGATGCGAGAATTATAAGCAGGATGACTGATACCGTTCTTCTCATACCGTGATCAATCGTTGAGTTCTCCTGAAATATATTGCGGAACCGGCAGGTTCAATACACGGTTATGCAACGATAATTGCCCCTCTCATATTGGAATGGGTGCTGTCGGCGTAGTCGTACCGCCCTGCCTCCATGAAGGTGTTGGAGAACGCTGTGCCGGGCTGGATACTTTGCGAGTCAAACCGGGTATCCCCCTCCCCCGTATAGGTAACCCGGTGCGCAACGGGATCCTCGTTTACCCAGACAACCGTGGCGCCCGGATGGATCGTGATGATCGGGGAATCGAACGAGTTGTCCTTTATCCTGATAATCACGGTCGTTTCCGCCCCGCCCGGAGGGGATACCGTCTGAAGGATTGTCACCGCCACTGTGGATCCTGCACCCGGCCCGGTCGGATTATCATGCTGGATGGTGCATCCTGCAGAGAGGACCGTCGAAAAACAGAGGACCAGAATACAGATAATGCCCGCATGCTTCATGGTCCGAAGGTTATGACCGGGAACCATTTAAGGATTGCCTGAGGTTTTACGACGAATCCTGCCGGCACCGGGTGAACCTCCCTGGTTCAGGTTTCTTCTCTTCCGGTTTCCTTACCTCCGGCAGGATCTTCCGGCCCGGATTCCCCTTCTTCTATCACATGGATCTCCTTGTTCCGGATGCCGGCCATGAAATCTGAAATGTGATACTGGGAATAGAGCTCCATATCCCGAACCAGATCCGGCGGGACGAGAGCCCCGAACTTCCAGCTGCTGGCTGATGCCGGGGGAACCCGGGATTTTATCGTCTCGTAATCGAATGCCCTGATCTCTGAAATAGCGTCGGCAACTTTCTGTACCGCACCCACTTTTCCGGCATTCCGTACAAGGAGGACGAAGTCACTGTACCGCACCTTTGCCTTCCCGCCGAGTTTCCGGCCAAGCAGGATTGTCAGGAGCCTGTTGAAGGATCCGCCGTTGAATGAGAAGACGATCACTTCTGTCCTCGTCCCGGAAGGTCTCTTTCGGACAACAATGCCGGAAGGCCGTACTCCATCCGGCACCAGACCGATGCGCTCCGAGAGGATCTCCTGCTCCTTCTCCGGGAGCGGCAGGAGGGTTTTCTTGCGCCCGATGATTGCCTGCACGCCGGCACAGACGAGAGGGGAGAACCCGGCCTGCCCGCCGCCGGTCCAGAATGCCCGGGAAGTCTGCTCGGAACCGGGAACGACAACGACAAGGTTGTGGCCTTCATCATACTTGACCATCTGCCAGACTTTTCCTCCCAGCGAGAAATCCCCCCCGGATTTACCGGTGACAAAACGGGCATCAAGGGTGCCGATCACCTCCCCGTCAGGCGTAACGGCCCGGCATGTCCCGGTCCCCTCAATCACCGAATACAGGTCCCGGTAATTTGCCGATCCGAACGCCTTTTCCGATTCTTCCCCAAGCATCAGCATGTCGCCGTCGGTGGTGAGATACCCTTTCGCAATCGCGTAATCGATGATCATTCCTATTGCTGAAGCGGGGATTTCTGCAAAGGGAGGAAGCTCATGCAAGGCACGTACCAGGTGATTCTTCGTTGTCCGTTTTGTCCGGTGCAGGTTCAGGAGCAGCTGCTGGGCGAGGACATTGTAGGCATCGATAAGAGGGTGGAGCGGTTCGACCCGGCGGTGCATGGCTGATTCGAGAATCGATACGCTGACGAGCAGCTCACAGGGATCGGCAAGCACCCAGACAACGTACCCGGCTTTCCCCCGCCTGCCGCTTCTTCCCATCCGCTGGAGAAACGAGGAGACCGATGCCGGGGGACTGACCTGGACAACCACATCGAGATCGCCGATATCGATTCCCAGCTCAAGCGTGCTCGTGCAGATAATGCAGGCGCCTTCGTCACGGGAGAATGCAGCTTCCGCTTCTTTTCGTAACGCGGAGGAGACCGAGGAATGGTGGATATAGACGTTTCCGACCCGGTGCGAGATAGCATTCATGACATTCTCCGCCTCCCTGCGGCTGTTGACAAAAACGAGGGCTTTTTTCCCGGATATGATCCGGGTAACGGCATCCATCCGGTCCTTCTCTTCCCTCTCGATGATAAAGGAGAACCGCTTCTCTTTCGGAGGCGCATCGATACAGACCAGTTCCTCGCCGTGGCGGTGATCGGAGAGCCAGGCAAGGATTTCGTCGGGATTGCCAACCGTTGCGGACAACCCGATTCGCTGGATCGGGCAGTTCGCGATCCGGTCGAGCCGGTACAGGAGAGTCTTTACGTGGACGCCCCGTTCGGATTCGACGAACGCATGGAGTTCATCGATGATGATGTACCGGAGGTTCTTTAAGGATTTTGCAAGTTTCGGCTCATGCAGCAGGACTTCGAGCGATTCCGGGGTGATCATGAGGATATGAGGTGTCTCTCCTTCCTTCCAGGCCCGGTTGCCCTTCGGCACATCCCCGTGCCATTTGGCAAGTGTGAGATCGGTCGGGACACAGAACCGCAGGATCCGTTCTTCCTGGTCGTTGATGAGCGCTTTTAGGGGGGAGAGATAGAGACAGGCAATCCCCGGCCTGCCGTTCTTTGCAAGGTCGTCGATGACAGGAATGAGTGCGGCTTCGGATTTTCCTCCGGCGGTCGGCGCGATGATTAAGGTATCGTTCCCCCGGTTAACCGCCTCGAACGACCGCTCCTGCACCTCACGAAGTTCCGTCCAGCCAAGTCTCTCAGAAAGAACAGCCTGGAGCGACTCGTGAAGCGATGCGAAGACCGGAGGCATATACAGCAGATTGGGAGCTGGTCGGTTATGGGTTTTCCCGTATGCATGGATCAATACTCCGGCAATGCGATGATCCGCATGAAACGAAAGGATTGTCTGTCAGCCTGTTTTGTTCTCACCGGTTCTGCTCTTTATCCGGATTGATTCCAATGCGGTTTTTGCCGTACTGCTGATATCGGGATCCGGATCGTTCACGATTTCCTGGAGCGGTCCGGTGGCACGTTCGTCGCCAATAGCCCCAAGCGCTGATGCAGCATCCTTCCGGACGCCCTTCCTGGGATCTTTTAACAGGGGGATAAGTGCATCGACTGCACGCCGGTCCCTGAGCCTGCCAAGCCCCCGTGCGGCACCGGCACGGAGCCATTTTTCTTCGGAACGAAGCGCTGCGATGAGAGGGTCGACCGCCCGTAGATCCCCGATCTTTCCTAACGATTCAGCTGCCAGCCATGCGACATCGACATAGGGATCGGCAAGCGCGGCAATCAGCGGTTCAACCGCTTCCGGATCCTTGAGTTCTCCGAGAACTTCCGCGGCTTTCCACCGGGTATCCAGGTATTCGCTTTTAAGGAGCCGGATCCAGTTACGTACCCTCTCTTTCACTTCTGTTTCATAAATCAGGTTCTCTTCCGCTACCCGGGTTGCTTCCGGATCATCCTTCCGTATCATCTCCGGCTGATCGCTGTCGCCCACGTATGTCTCCCCACGGCGTGCATTCTGGAATGCGGGATAATTAACCTTTGCATGAAGATCCGGGACGATCTTCGTGAGGGAAAAGGGCGGTTTTACCTGCAATACCAATCCGGAAAAGACATCCGGCACCAAAACCGGACGTAAAAAGGCTTTTTTAGTTTTACATGCGACACATGAACATGGACCTGACGAAGGAAAAAATTCTCACGTACAAAACCGGTGTCCCTCCACTGACCCGTCGTGAGATCATGGAACTGTCAAAGGCAGTTTCCGGCTGGTCAATTTCAGAGGGGCGGATAATCCGCAGATTCACCTTCAACAACAGCTCGGAATCTCTCTCATTCATCAACGATATCATCGGCTTTTCCCAAGCCGAAGGGCATATCCCTGATGTTGCCCTCAGAGATGCCCGGAACGTCGAGATCTCATTCTATACTTATCCTGCAGGGGGGCTGACATGGAACGATTTTATCATGGCAGCAAAACTCAATGAGAAATTAGACGCTGAAAAAACCGGCTGATTATAAGGTTGTGCTCTTTTCTTTTAATCAGGTATTTTTGTACTGATTGCCGGGAATCCTAGACAGATCATCATAATCCGAAAGCCCGTTTCACGGTATTCCGGATTGTCTCTTTAGGCAGTGCCCCGATGATCCGGTCCACCATCCTCCCGTTCGAGAACAGGATCAGGCAGGGGATTGCCGAGATCCCGTACTGCATGGCAAGATGCTGGTTGTGATCCGTATCGCATTTCGCAAAGGTCACGCTGCCGGTAAACTCCTGTGCGAGTTCTTCAACAACCGGGGCGACACGCCGGCACGGCCCGCACCATTCTGCCCAGAAATCGATGACGAGCGCCGGGTGATCCCGGAGTGCCTGGACAAAGGAGCGCTCATCGATAGTAATCACCGGGATATGGCTGTGAACTTCCGGTTTTGTCTTTGCAGGATCGAAGCGATCGCGGAGTTCCTGCATCCTTCTTTCGCGTATTTTGGCAAGTTCGTCATCGTCCATGGAGGTCTGTTGGATCCCCGGATCTCATTAAGATACGGAAAGAAACCAAGGTCCACCGACAAAGAAAGATATATCAGCGCAAACCGGCAATAGTAATACCCGACATTGGAAGCGAGGTGGGGTAGTCAGGATATCCCGGCGGGCTCATAACCCGTAGATCGATGGTTCAAATCCATCCCTCGCTATCGTGCAGTATCCTGTTTTTCACCAGCCGGGAATTGCCTGCTGATTGTAGTACGGGTTCCGCTGAAAAGCGGGAGCTCACCGTTTTCAGGGGATATTTCAGAAGGTAAAAGGGGGAATGCCCCCCACTCCTGCACTGGAGATTATGCAGAATCGGGATTGGATAACGCTTCCTGTGCCTTTTCCACCATACTCTGGGCAGCGGTGACTTTCGGCCGTATCGTCGCGTAATCCTTCTTTTCAAAAGCAGCCTGGGCTTCCTTATACAGAGATTCTGCACGATCTATCCGTGCTTTGGGTCTGGCTGCGTTTCCGCCCTCGCTTTTCACCAGCTCAACCTCTTCCTGAACAGCGAGGATCTGGCCATAGAGATCTTCGAGCAGGGCGCGGTATTCCTCGGTCTTCTCCGCTTCCCCGGCCATCTTTTCGCGGGCCCGTTCCCGGAGAGCCTCCTGAGCGTCTGCCTGCCCCTGCAGGATCTCCTGCAGCTCGTCTTCGACCTCTTTTACTGTCTCGGCAAGGACTGTTGCAAACTCCGTGCGTTCTTCCTTTGATTCCTGGTACCCGTCATATGCCCCGTAAGCACCCCCGGCAGCGGCTCCCCCGAGTGCACCGGTAAGGGCATCACCGAGGCCCTCATCCTTCCGGAGGACGTTTCCCAGTATGCCCCCAAGCCCGGCGCCCGCAATTGCTCCCATCACACCTTTTGAAACCTCCTTATGAGCCCGCTCCACGGTATAGGTTACTTTGACGTTGGTACGCTCAACGGCAATATCCAGCGTACCCTGTTCATCGGTATGTTTCACATGCATCGTCGCAGAAGAAGGGCCCGGTGTCTTGTACTGGGTTATCTCGGTACCCTTGAGTGCGAGGTGGGACATGAGGCGTTCGGTAAAGTCCTGGTATTGGGATGATACTCCTTGTCCATAATAAATAAACGGCATCGTCTGGTTCTCCTGTCTACGTAGTTCTTGAGTGGCAAGGATATATCGTTTTTTTTCCCCGGTTTTCCCCCGGCCTGCAGGATCGTTCGGGGAATTATTCGCTCAATAACAAACAAAATTGTACAACAAAGTATAAATATGTACAATGAGAATTTCACGCATGGAAACAAAAATTCTCCTTGAGGAGGATGAGATCCCGAAGCGCTGGTATAACGTTCTCGCCGATCTCCCTTCACCGATGGATCCACCTCTGCACCCGCAGACGCAGAAACCTGTCGCGCCGGAGGATCTCTCTGCGATATTCCCCATGGACCTGATCCGGCAGGAGATGAGCCCGGACCGGTTCATTGACATCCCCGCTGAAGTGCGGGATGTTCTTACGCTCTGGAGACCAAGCCCGCTCTACCGGGCAAAGCGTCTCGAACAGTTCCTGAAGACCCCTGCAAAGATCTACTACAAATGGGAGGGGGTGAGCCCTGCCGGGAGCCATAAACCCAACACGGCGGTTCCGCAGGCATACTACAATATGAAAGCGGGCATCGAACGCATAGCCACCGAGACCGGTGCCGGGCAGTGGGGATCGGCGCTTGCTTTTGCAACGATGCTGTACGACCTGAAGTGCACGATCTACATGGTCCGGTCAAGTTACAGCCAGAAGCCGTACCGGAAGTCCATGATGCAGGTCTGGGGAGCGGAATGCATCCCGAGCCCGAGCACAAAGACCCGGTCCGGGAAAGCGGTGCTGGAAAAAGACCCGGATACGCCCGGCAGCCTCGGCATAGCAATCTCGGAAGCGGTCGAGGACGCGGCGGCCCATAGCGATACCAACTATTCGCTGGGATCGGTGCTCAACCATGTCTGCCTCCACCAGACCGTCATCGGGCTTGAATGCCGCAGACAGCTGGAGATGGTCGATGATTACCCGGATGTCGTGATCGGGTGTGTCGGGGGGGGTTCGAATTTTGCCGGGATCTCGTTCCCGTTTGCCGGCGACAAGATGACCGGAAAGCACAGGGAGACCGATATCATCGGCGTCGAACCTGCATCCTGTCCGAGCCTGACCAAAGGGCTTTACGCCTACGATTACGGGGATGTCGCCGGGTTGACCCCGCTTCTCAAGATGTTCACGCTCGGCCATGACTTTGTCCCGCCATCGATCCATGCCGGCGGCCTCCGGTACCATGGCGACTCCCCGATCGTCTCGAAACTGGTCCGTGACGGGGTGATGCGGGCTGTCGCGTACCACCAGAACGAGGTATTTGAAGCGGCGCAGACGTTTGCCCGCACAGAGGGCATCATCGTTGCCCCGGAGACGTCCCATGCCATGAAAGCTGCAATCGACCAGGCACTCGAATGCCGGAAGACCGGGAACGCAAAGACGATCCTGTTCAACTGCTCCGGGCATGGCAATTTCGATATGACGGCATATGACGACTTCCATGCCAAAAAACTCGTGGACTACGAGTATCCCGACGAATTGATCCGGCAATCGCTTGCAAGACTCCCGAAAATCCGGTAATTTTTTTATGCGCCGTGTTGGGTTTGTTGTCAATCCTGTCGCCGGTCTTGGCGGAACGGTCGGCCTGAAAGGATCCGACGGGGTTGCAGCAGAGGCAAGAGAACGCGGGGCGATCCCCCGCTCCGGTGAACGGGCGCTTGCAATGGTCCGTAAGGTTCATGCTACAGATATCCTCTTTCTTACCTGTTCCGGCGCAATGGGAGAAGAGGTCTTGAAAAATGCCGCGGCACGCTTCTGTACCGTTTTTTACCATCCAGCAGCTGTGACAACTGCGGATGATACCCTGGCTGCGTGCAAGAAATTTCTTGAAGAACAGGCTGAGCTTATCGTCTTCTGCGGGGGCGACGGGACTGCACGGGATGTGTTCGATGCGGTCGGCGCAAAAATACCGGTCCTCGGGATACCGGCGGGTGTCAAGATGTACTCCGGGGTCTTTGCCATCAGCCCGGAAGCGGCGGCAGCTGTTGTGGATATGACGGGCTCCCTGGATACCCGCGACGCCGAGATCCTTGACGTGGACGAAGTGGCGTACCGTTCGGGATCGCTCTCTACCCACCTGTACGGAATTGCGAGGGTCCCGATCCTGAACACGCGGGTCCAGCTGCCTAAGCATGTCATCGAGGAACAGGACGAGGAACGTGCGAAGGATGCAATCGCCGGTTTCATCTCCGAGGTCCTGCTCCCGGATACCCTCTATATTGTCGGTGCAGGGACCACCACCGGACATATCGCCCGCCATCTCGGACTGAAAAAGACACTCCTTGGCGTCGATGTGATCGAAAACGGCCGGCTGATTGCAACAGACGCCGACGAGCGGACCCTCCTGAAATTGCTTGACAGGAAAACGGAGGCAAAAATCATCGTCAGCCCTATCGGGGCGCAGGGATTTTTATTCGGGCGCGGAACCCAGCAGATCAGCAGTGCAGTAATCCGGAGGGTTGGCGTGGACAATATCATCGTCGTTGCCACTCCCGCAAAGTGCCGCGCGACACCGCTCCTGCATGTCGATACCGGCGATCCTTCGCTTGACGCCCGGTTCCCCGGTTCCATGCAAGTCATCTCTGGATACCGCATTGCCCGGAGGATAGAGATCGGGAGATAACCGGGAAGATTTGGAGGGGTTCTTCTTTTAAAATATCAGGGATTGTTCCGGGTTTCCGGGGGTTTCATCATAAACAATGCAATAGCGATACCTGCTACGGCGAGGATAAGCACATACGGGAAAACCCCGATGTATGAACCGGATGTCGTCTTGATGAACCCGGCAAGCTGGGGGCCGGCAATCGCCCCGGCTCCATAGGCAAGAAATACCACCCCGTAGCAGCGCGGGTAATCGCAGGTGCCGAAATACCGGGCTGTCGCCGTCGGGGCGATCGCGAGCCATCCCCCAAGGCACCCCCAGAGGACGGCAAATGCAACCACATACGTGATTGTCCCGGGCGCAAGCCAGATCAGGAGTGATGCCAGCGCAATCAGGATGAATGAGACAATTGCAGTTTTCCCAGGATCGATCTTGTCGGCAAGAGCCCCGAAGACCGGTCTTCCGCCCCCGTTGAAGAGCGCAAAAAACCCGACCAGCAGCGTCGCAAACCCCGCTTCAATACCGATCTCGGTCCCGGCCGGCTTTGCAATCGAGATTGCCATAAGGCCGGCAAGGCAGCCGATAAAGTAGCAGAGCCAGAGCCCGTAGAACGACCGGGTCCGGAGCATGACACCCCGGTCACATTCGTATACGGGTTGCGCCCCGGCGCCGGATACCGGAGGGGTCCAGCCGGCCGGTTTCCACCCGGGCGCCGGAAACCGCAACGGCAGGGAGAGGAGCACGATGAGGATAATAAACGCTATCCCGAAGATCCGGAACGTCGCCATGATCCCGCTTGTGCCGATCAGGTACCCCGCGATATTGGCCGTGAGGAACGCGGAAAACCCAAACCCAAGCAGGGTCAGACCGACTGCAATGCCCCTCCGGTCCGGGAACCAGCGTGCCGACACTGCGACAGGGACACCATAGGCAATGCCAACCCCGATCCCCCCGATTACCCCGTAGACCAGATAGAGCATCCAGACGGAGGTGACCACGGACGCGAGCAGCCAGCCAAGCCCCGTCAGGATCCCCCCGATGATGGTTACAGTCCTTGGCCCCAGTGTCTCGATGTACCTGCCGGTGAACGGCATGGCTATTGCAAAGAAGGCGAGGAAGACCGAGAATGGCATCAGGATCTCGTTTGCCGTTACCTGCTGGTTCAGCGTTCCGGTGAAGTACCCGCTCAGCGGACCGACAAAGACGCTCCAGGAGTAGATTGTGCCGAGGCAGAGGTTTATGATCATGCCGAGCAGTATAAGCGCCCACCTCCCTTTTTCAGGGGGCATGCCAAGGATCGTTTCCGGTGGCAGTGACGTCATACGGATACCATTTCAAAAGATTGGTTTTCACTCTTCCAGCGTAGATACATCCCCGGGATCCATGCCGAGCTCTTTTGCTTTCAGTACCCGGCGCATGATCTTGCCGCTGCGGGTCTTGGGAAGCTTCTCCACGAACTCGATCTCCTTCGGGACGGAAATCGGGCCAAGGGTCATGCGCACGTGGTAGATCAAATCCCACGCCAGTTTCTCGCTCTTTACAAACCCGTGCCGGAGAATGACGAATGCCTTGATGGCATTGCCCTTGATTGGATCGGGTTTTCCGATCACCGCAGCTTCTGCAACCGCGCTGTGGGAGACGAGCGCACTCTCCACCTCAGCGGTGCCGATATTGTGACCTGCGACGATGATGATATCGTCCGATCGCCCGAGGATCATGATATAGCCGTCTTTACCTTTGACTGCAAGATCCCCGACAGCATAGACCCCGTCGATCGTGTACCAGTATTTCCGGTACCGTTCGTCATCCTTGTACACGGTCCGGAACATCGCCGGCCAGGGGTTCCGGATGACGAGGAAGCCCCCGGTACCCGGGGGTACCGGCTTCCCGTTCCTGTCAACGACATCAGTAATAACCCCGGGTATCGGTTTTCCGGCAAACCCCGGCCGCATCGGTTCCCCGAGCATGGTCGTTATCATCTGCATGCCGGTCTCAGTCTGCCACCAGGTATCAACAACCGGGCATCTGCTCTTCCCGATAACCCGGTAGTACCATTCAAACGCTTCGGGATTGAGCGGTTCGCCGACAGAGCCAAGAATCCGGAGGGATCGTAAGTCATACTTGTCCGGCCACTCTTCCCCGACTTTCATGAACGTCCTGATCGCGGTGGGTGCCGTGTAGAATATGTTGATCTTCTGTTCCTCGATCAGCTTCCACCAGCCCCCGGCATCCGGGTAATCCGGTGTCATCTCGGTTTCAAAGACCGTGGCGCCGATACTGAGCGGGCCGTACACGATGTAGGTGTGGCCGGTGATCCACCCGGGATCGGCCGTGCACCAGAAGATCTCCTTCTCCTTGATGTCAAAGACATACTTTGTGGTATAGTAGGCCCCGACCATGTACCCGCCGCAGGTATGGACGACGCCTTTAGGGGTGCCGGTGGATCCGCTCGTGTAGAGAATAAAGAGGGGATCTTCCGCATCCATCTCCTCGCAGGGACAGTAGGCCGGGACATCCTGCATGAGCTCGTAGAAGTCCACCTCGATGCCGGGGCGAAGATCGATTGGGGGTTCCCTGCGCCTCCGGTGGATGATGAGGTGCTCCACGCTCGGGGCATTATCAATCGCCTCCTCGGCAATCGTAATCAGGGCGATTGCCTTACCCCGCCGGATGGATATGTCGGAGGTTATCACGACCTTTGCTTCCGCCGCCCTGATCCTCGTGTTCAGTGCGGTCGTCCCGAACCCGGCGAAGACCACGCTGTGCACCGCGCCAATCCGGGCGCAGGCAAGCATTGCGATAATCTGTTCCGGGACCATGGGCATGTAGATACAGACCCGGTCGCCTTTCTTCACGCCGAGTTTCTTGAGACCGTTGGCAAACCGCATAACCTCCCCGAGCAACCGCTGGTAGGTATAGACCCGTTCCTTGCTGTCCTCCCCCCGCCAGATCAACGCGGCCTTGTTCCGGCGATCTCCTGCAACATGGCGATCCAGGCAGTTGGCTGTTATGTTGAGACGTGCGTTGGAGAACCACCGGGCGTACGGGTAGTTCCAGGCAAGGACAGAATCCCATGGCCGGATCCAGTCAAGCTCGCGGGCTACATTGCTCCAGAAACCTTCGGGATCTGCAAGAAAATCAGCATATGCCTTCTGGTAATCCCCGATCCAGGAGTCCCGTTTATACGCGGGATCCGGAGTGTAGTATTTCCCTTCATCAACGAGCCTGACGTCGAAATCTTCGGTCATACCGCATACTCCCTTGATTTTACATTTTTAATCATGGCAAATATGTTATTTATACATTTGCAGCACCGGCCCGGACTGCACCAATTTATAAAGATCCGCGACGGGCCGGTCCGTTCATTTTACAATAATCCCCGGTACACGGTATACGAACCATTATCTCCAAGCGTTCGATATACTTCCTAAATGCCGGATAATTTCAAGGGATGCATGCTTGGTGCGGCAATTGGCGACGCACTTGGTATGCCGAACGAGAGCACATCACCAAACCTGCAGAAGATGCGGTACGGGTACCGCAAAGCATACAAGGGGCACCCGAACGCCGGGCTGAACCCGGGCCAGTTTACCGACGACACCCAGCTCATGATACTGGCCGGAACACTCCTTGCAGACGGCAGATTCAACGAGGAGAGGTATGCTTCAGCCATGAAGCAACTTTACGCCCGGGGGGGATTCCGCTTCCCCGACGGATCGATCTCCGCCGCCTGCGAGCATATGCTCCGTGACGATCCAACGGTTGCCGGTGTCAAATCGACAACGTCCGGCTGCCTCTCGATTGCAATCCCGTTTGCTCTCTCCTACCCGTCGCTTTCCGAAGGGATTGAACGGGCTGTCCGGGCATGCAATGTCACCCACACACATCCTGCCGCCCATGCCGCCATCTCGACACTCGTTGTCCTGATCTACTATGCCCTCAACAACAGCGGCGACGCGATCGCACAGGCTGAAAAAAAAGCGCTGGTCGAAGATGAAACCCTCGGCGGGAGAATACGCAATGCCCTGATGCTCTCGCGGGAAGGGATTGACACTGAAACCGCCATCCTGAAGATCGGGCACGATGTCTCGGTCTACCAGACCCTGCCGCTCGCAATCTTCCTGATCAGCAGGTACCAGGAATACCCCCCGGATCTCCTTACCGTTGCGGCGAATGTCGGCGGCAACACCGACACCATCGCCCTCATCTGCGGAGCATATATCGGTGCGAAGAAGGGGATGGAGGCGTTGCCTTCCGATCTCCTTGACGGCCTTGAGGACCGGCAGCGGATCGAACTTCTCGCGGGAAGACTCAATACAATGTACGAGCGCAGGCTGGAGCAGGTCTGACCGGGGGACCGGCAACCATGGATTCTCCCAGGTATCATTTTTTATATCCTGTTGAACCCGGCCGGAACCGCTGGCAATACCGGAATACCATTAAATTTTTTTACGAAGAATAGTGATGCATGAAGGTTGCGATCATCGGAGCATCGGGCTATGCCGGAGGAGAACTGATCCGGCTCCTCCACCATCACTCGGACGCTGAAGTGACCTGCGCGACATCCCGCAAGCTTGCAGGAACTCCTCTTACGAAAATTCACCCTCACCTGAAAGGGTTTACGGATCTTGCATTCTCCAACCCGGAGACTGAAGCAATAGATGCGGATGTTGCATTCCTCGCTGTCCCGCACACGGCAGCGATGATGTACGCGGGAAAACTGGTCTCGCGGGGCGTCAAGGTTATCGACCTGAGCGCAGATTACCGCCTTCCCAAAGCGGTGTACGAGCAGGTTTACGGGGTCACCCATACCGACTTTTTTGAAGTGCCGTATGGGATACCGGAGCTCCACCGGAAAGACATCCTGCGTGCCGCCTGCGTTGCAAATCCCGGCTGTTTCCCAACCGGTGCAACGCTTGCTGCCGCCCCGCTTGCAAAATATGCAAACACGGTGATCTTCGATTCCAAGACCGGGGTCTCCGGGGCGGGAGACAATCCTTCCGCGACCACCCATTATCCCAACGTAGGGGATAACGTAGGCCCGTACAAGTGGACTTCCCACCGCCATCTCGCGGAGATGAAACAGGAGCTCGCGTTCCTTGGATCGCAAGCGAAGTGCTACTTCACGCCCCACCTCGTCCCCGTCAACCGGGGCATCCTGACAACGGCCCATATCCTGCTCGACTCTCCCATGGAGACCAAAGAGGTCGAACAGATATATGAGAAGTTCTACAGGGACGAATATTTCGTCCGGCTCCAGAAACCGATGCTTGCTGCGGTCCGGGGGAGCAACTTCTGCGACATCGCCGTCGAATCCGAGGGACACCGGGTCGTCGTGGTGTCAGCAATCGACAACCTTGTGAAGGGAGCGAGCGGGCAGGCAATCCAGAACATGAATCTCATGTGCGGGTACCCGGAGACGGACGGGCTTGTCCATGCGGGCATGCTGCCGTAGGTGAATACCATGCAGGTACAGGAGATCATGACCAAAGATCCGATAACCTGTAGCATCAGTACGCCGCTTCGCGAAGCCGTGGGACTGTTACGGAAACACCATATCGGCGGGCTTCCGGTCATGGACGGGACCGAACTCGCCGGCATCATCACCGAATCGGATGTTCTCGCCCAGCTGGAAACCTCAAAGATCTCGGACGATCTCTGGCTGCCCTCTCCCCTCGAGATCATCGAGATTCCCATAAGGGAGTACATCAACTGGGAGAAGACCAAACAGGCGCTCTCCAATATCGGGGATACCCCGGTGAAGAAAGTGATGACCCGTCGCGTGATAACCGCAACGGAAGATATGGATATCGAGGCTGCGGCTTCCCTGATGTTAAAGGAAGGGATCGCGAGACTTCCGGTCCTCCGTGGAAAAAAACTTGTCGGGATCCTGACAAGGGCGGATATCGTGCAGGGCATCGGGAGATCGTATGACAATTCAGCAGGGAGTGCATGACGATGAAGTACCAGAGTATCTGCGGCATTGAGGGAGTTGCCGCAGCAGGCATCAAGGAGGGGAAATTCGGGCTTGCCCTTATCAGGGCAGACGGGACCGCCGCCGGCGTATTCACGACGAACCGGGTCTGTGCCGCACCGGTTGCGCTGATGCGGCAGCAGATAAAAAAAGGCCGGCTCGAAGCGGTCATTGTCAACAGCGGGTGCGCCAATGCCTACACCGGAAAACGGGGGTATGACGACGCCGTGTCAATGACGCAGGTTGCGGGGGAAGTACTCGGGACAGATCCTGCCCGGATCGGGGTTGCCAGTACCGGTGTTATCGGCCGTTACCTCGATCTCCCGCTGATATCCGGCCAGTGTAAAAAGATCGCTCCCCTGCTTGCACACAGCCCGGACGCGGAAGTTTCTGCAGCAAAGGCGATCATGACGACGGATACCTTCCCCAAGCACGCGCTCATCCGGACAGAGTCCTGTTCCGTTGCCGGGATCGCCAAGGGAAGCGGCATGATCGCCCCGAACATGGGCACCATGCTTGCATTCCTGTATACCGATGCCGAAGTGAGCCCGGCAAAACTGAAGGAGGCTCTTAAAATTGCGGCAGACCGCTCCTTCAACCGGGTTGTTGTTGACGGGGACACCAGCACGAACGACGTCGCCCTCTGCACTGCCACCGGGAAAGCGGGCAAAGTCCCGTATGCGGAGTTCTGTGCAGCGCTCGAAGCCTGCTGCCGGTCCCTTGCAATCCAGATTGCACGGGATGGCGAAGGGGCAACGAAGCTTCTTGAGGTGACCGTGAAAGGGGCGCCTGACGAGAAGCGCGCTGCAAAGGTAGCAAAGACCGTGATCGAATCGCCCCTTGTCAAGACCGCGGTGTACGGGGAGGATCCCAACTGGGGCCGGGTCGTCGCCGCAGCAGGGCGTGCAGGGGTGAAGTTTGACCCGGACGGGATCTCGCTCTGGATCGGGGACGGTTCAGCAGAATTCCCCCTGGTGACCAAAGGGGTGATCATCGCCGACCTGAAAACGGCGAAACAGGCCATGCACGGGAAGACGGTTGCATTCACCCTTGACCTTGCTGCCGGCGACGGGGAAGCGACGGCATGGGGATGCGATCTCACGGAGAAGTACGTGGAGATTAACGGGAAGTATACAACATGAAACGCGAAGACGTGCTGATGGAGGCGCTGCCGTACATTCAGCAGTTCCATGGAAAGACAATTGTGATCAAGCTGGGCGGGCATGCAATGGTCGACCCGGTCATCCTCGAAAATGCGATCCGGGATGCCGTGCTCCTCAACTACGTCGGCATAAACGTCGTGCTCGTCCATGGCGGGGGCCCGGAGATCACCGAGAAGATGAAACAGATGGGCAAGGAATCGGTCTTTGTCGCGGGACTCCGGGTGACCGATGCCGAGACGCTGGAGATCGCGCAGATGGTCCTTGTAGGAAAGATCAACAGCAACATCGTCTCTTTAGTCGCAAAGTCCGGGGCAAGGGGCGTCGGCCTCTCTGGTAATGACGGGAGCCTGATCATCGCCCGCAAGATGGACCCCCAGAAGGTCAGGGTGGGGGGTGTCGAGCAGGAGGTCGATCTCGGGCATGTCGGGGATATCGAGTGGATCGATCCCGCGATCCTCCACACGCTGCTCGAAAACCGGTACATCCCGGTGATCGCCCCGATAGCCATCGACCGGGCCGGGGGCAGCCTCAACATCAATGCCGACACTGCCGCCGGCGATATCGCGGTCGCACTAAAGGCCTACAAGCTGATCAACATGACCGATGTCGACGGCGTTATGGACGCGTCCCGTACAAACGTCTTTCGGAAGCTCTCCGTTGACCAGGCAAACAAGCTCTTAAAATCGGGCGCCATCGGGGAGGGCATGATCCCCAAGGTGACCTCGGTCATCAACGCGGTTGAGAACGGCGTCGCATTCGCCCATATCATCAACGGCAATATCGAGCACAACCTCGTGCTCGAGCTCTTCACCCGCGAGGGTGTCGGAACGATGATCACCCTGAAATAACATTTCGTGTTCTCATGGCGGCAGAATCATCAGTTTTTCCAGGAGCCGGCAAAGAGATCGCGGTCCCGGTTATCGTCATCGCATTCCTTCTCCTGCTGGTGCCTCCCGCTTTTGCAGCTGACGAAAGCAGCCGGGCGGGAGCATCGGTCAATACCTCAGCCTCCCATGATGTCCTCTTCTTCTACGGCGATGGATGTGTCCATTGCGAGAATGTCCGGCCGTTCATTGACGAACTCGCCATCCGGTATCCGGATATGAATTTCCAGTACCTGGAAGTGTACCATAACACCACGAACCTGGAACGGTTCCAGCAGATCGCCGCCTCCCACAATATTGCTTCACCCGGGGTACCGACGCTTGTTGTCGGCGATACGATTCTCATCGGCGAGACCAGGATCCAGAATGGTGCCGAACTGGAGATCAGCCTGTGCTCTTCCGATGTTCATGCCAACACGACACCCAACGGTACCGCAAACTGCACTGCACCGGGTCCGGATCTCACGCTCCCGCTCGTGATCGGCGGGGCACTGGCCGACAGCGTAAACCCCTGCGCCTTTGCAGTCCTTATCTTCCTCCTGCTCTCCATCATCACCCTCCAGAGCCGCCGCCGGGTCCTGATGGTCGGAGGGATCTATATTGCGGCAGTCTTTGTCTTTTACCTTCTATCGGGGATCGGGCTCTTTGCGCTCGTGCAGGGAAGCGGCTTTTCCTCGGTGCTCTATACCGGGGCGGCAGCCCTCGCCATAATTCTCGGGCTTGTCAACATCATCGACGTGATCCGCAAGAACGAGGGATTCATCCTCGCGATACCGGAATCGAAGAAAGGGGTGATAGAACGGTATGTCAATACAGCATCCCTCCCGGCTGCGTTCATCCTCGGGATCCTTGTCGGGATTTTTGAACTTCCCTGCACCGGGGGGATCTACCTTGCGATCCTGTCGATGATGAGCAGAACCATGACGTTCCAGGACGGTCTCCCGTACCTTGTCCTCTATAACCTGATCTTCATCCTGCCCCTGATCGTGATCCTGCTCATCGTCACGTTCGGGCTTTCACCGGAGCGGGTGAACAGCTGGCGCCTTGAAAACCGCCGCATGCTGCGCCTGATAATCGGTATTGTCATGATCGCGATCGGGGTTGTGATGCTGTCGGTAAAATTCTAGGATCTTTTTTTCAGGGCAGGTTCCCTTCACCCTGGCATTCCCGCTGCCGTTCCTCGCTCATCATAATCAGGATCTCAAAGATTTTCTGGACGGAGGCCGGATCAATCTTTGCTTCTACCGCCCGCTTGAAAATACCCCCCAGCACGGTCTTCGTCCTCTCACCGTCATGGATCGGGAGGCCGTTCTGGAACTTGACGCGGGCAATCTTTTTGGCAAGTTCCTGCCTGTGGGCGATCTGCCGGATAATCTCCCGGTCCACGCTGTCGATCTCTTTTCTCAGATCCTCGATCCTCATATGGATTTATTGAACTATCCGGGGGTATAAACCCGATCCATCCGGAGACTGCCCCCCGGATCTGAGAAAGAACTATTGTTCCAGGCATCCTTGTACTAGGAGAAGCGCTATGTTGGAACGGATATCGCGACGGGAGTGGGTTGACCTTCTGGTTGCATGGGTTGCCATCTCCCTTGCATTTGCCATCATCTTCCTCCGCGATGCCGGCAGGGTCGACCCGGTTCTCGCGTTGCTGTTTATCGGGATTGCTCTTGTTACGGTCGGGATAGGGTTTATCGCCCACGAGATGGCGCACAAGTTCACTGCGATACGGTACGGGTTCTGGGCGGAGTTCCGGAAAGACAACATCATGCTGCTCGTTGCTGTCGCCCTTGCGGCGCTTGTGGGGGTTGTCTTTGCAGCTCCCGGCGCAACCGTCATTTACGACAACCGGGCATTCGGCGGAGGGATCACCCGCGAACAGAACGGGCGGATCTCCGCAGCCGGGCCGGTGACAAACCTCCTCTTATGTATCCCGTTTGCCGGGCTGCTCGTATATAGCGGGTTCTCCTCAAACCTGACGGGGAATATCTCCTCCATGATCGGGATTATGGGATTACAGGTGAACGCCATGATCGCCGCATTCAATATGCTGCCGGTCAGTGTCCTCGACGGGAAAAAGGTGCTCGCATGGAACCCGGCGGTGTTTGCCGCACTCATCGTTGCAGCCTTCGGTGTCCTGCTGCTCTCGTTCTATCCGGGCGTGCTGTAACAGGACACGGTGCCGTCTGCGATACCTGCACCGGGAACCCGGCCATTTTGAATGGGGGACTTTACGGTCGTGATTACCCGAGGGGGGCTTTTCACTGACCTTCCGCCCCGCGTTCAGTAACAAGGAAATACAAACGGCAGATAACCGGTTATCATGACCCTTTCAGAAACGCAGAAAGCAGAAGTCAGAGCAACGATGCAGCAGTATGCTACGACATACCGGAACAAGGATATCCGGGGACTTCTGGCCGTGTTCTCTCCCGGTATCTGCGGGTTTGGCAGCGGGCCGGACGAGGTGATCCATAACCAGGATGAATTTATCCGGCAAATCCGGCGCGATACCAGCCAGGCAACGGTCAACGCGGTCGAATTTTCGGATACGCAGATCTCCGGGGAGGGCCGGGTCGCGTGGCTGATGACAAAGTCGGCAATCACATTCACTGTTCCGGGTGCAGGGAAGCAGACGATGCAGGGGCGGTCCACTATGGTGATGAGAGACACCGGCAGCCGCTGGGTCATCGAGCAGATCCACTTCTCCATGCCCTATGGCGGACAGAGTACAGGGCAGTCATTCCCCGGTGCATAATACGGCTGGCCGGGTGAAATTGGAAAAATGAAATAATTTATCCGATCTTTTTTGACAGAGATTTCGTCTCCCCGGCCTCTTAATCAGGGCGTTTTCAGCGTACCCAGAACACGGACCACCTTCTGCCCTTTTTCGTACGCCTCAGAGAGCGCCGTCGGGTGGTTTCGGATCCCGCCGTACTTGTCGAGATCGTTTGCGATGATATTATCGTAGTACTCAAACCCCGTCGTATTGAAGAGCGCGGTGATCACGGGAAATGCCCCGTCAAAGACATTCTCCCACCCGAGGCCGGCGGTCGAGATGAAGATTCCCTTGTGCCGTTTTATATGGTCGTCCGGAAAATACAGGGTCTTTAAGATGAACTTCCGGGCCCAGAGGTACTGCTGCCGGTCAATGAACCCTTTGAGCTCGGCGGTGATCCCCATCGTGTAGATCGGGGATGCCACCGCGATGCAGTCGGCGGCAAGGATCTTTTCGTACAGGACAATTACATCATCATGCACGACACATTCGCCGGTCTTGTGGCAGGCATTACAGCCCCGGCATGGCGTGTAGTTCAGGGTTTTTAAAACAACCTTGTCGATTACTGCGCCGGCTGCCTGCGCCCCTTCGAGGAACTTGTCAAGCAGCGTCTCGGTATTGCCATGCCGGTGGGGGCTTCCGGAGATCCCAAGAACGGTTGTTTCCATGCACAATCACGCTGCAAGCCGTTTTTTTATCTCGGCGATAACAGTATCCGCAAGTTTCTCCGCATCGGCTTTTGCCGTCGGGTGGTTGAGGATTGCCCCCTTCTCGTCTACGTGGTTGACCATGAGGTAGCTGATATCCCGGTTCTTCACCTCGATCACGTTGTAGAAGCATTTCACCGAGGGGATCGCTGCATCGAAGACATAGCTCCAGTCCTGACCCGCTGTCGAGAGGAAGACCCCCAGTCGTTTCCCCTTCCGCTCCGGCGGGACGACCGGAAGTTTCAGGACATATTTGCGGGAGGTGAAGACCTGCGCACGGTCGATCAAGGCTTTCGCCTGCGCGGCAATCCCCATGCAGAAGATAGGGGCTGCAAGGACGATTACATCCGCTTCGATGATCTTGTCGTGGATGGCATCCATCCCGTCCCGCTGGACACATCGGTTGAGCTTCTGGCAGGCATTGCAGCCTTTGCAGGGATTGACATCCGCATCTGTAAGGGCCACCTTCCCGATGACAACATCCGTTTCCTTTGCCATCGCGGCCAGCACCCAGTCGAGCAGGATCTCGGAATTCCCGCCCCTGCGGGGGCTCCCGGCAAAAGCGAGGACTTTGATCACCATAGTTCTGTTCTATGTAACTGCATATCAAAAAAGGTTGGATGCCGGTGCCACTGCCCGGTTCCCGCATTTCCCCGGCCTGATGCAGCCGTCACTTCATGATCTCATCGAGCTGCGCTTTGCCGTACACATAGGCCGGCATGCCGGAGAGGAGGAACGTCACCCGCAGGGCTTCGTCGACTTCTTCCTTTGTCACGCCGAGGTTTGCTGCACCCGCAAGCTGCGCCCGGACCGCATGCTGGTCCCGGAGGGCAGCTGCAATCGCGATGGCGATCAGCTTCTTGGTCTTCTTCGAGAGCCTGCCGTCGTCCCAGATGTGCTCCTCGAGCTTCATCACCATCTCGTACATCTCGGGATCCTTGTCGCAGAGCTCCTTGAAGAACCGGGGGACTTTCCCGATCTTCTTCTCGAGTCCCTTGATCCGCTTCTCATTCTTTTCTGCCATACTATTATTCCTCCAGCTGCATCGGTTCGCCGCAGCAGACCAGTTCCCCGCCGCCAGCTTCCCGGACCACCACAACGTTGCCGCAGATCTCGCACCTGAAGACCTGCCCTTCCCTGCTTACATTCACCATCTGTCAACCTCCTCTTTAAAGCCCGGGACAGACCTGAACCTTCGCCTGCACGTATGACAAACGAAAGGGCTGCCCCGGAGTTCAACCGGCGGTACAATGAAATGTGAAAATGAAGATTTTCAGACGTTGCTCTTGCCCCGCTTCGGCGGGTGCCTTGCATCCTCGGGTGTCTTTATGTCAGGGCGGATGTGCGTCATCGGGAAACACTGGTACTCTTCACATGCACAGGCCGGGCATTTTCGTAAGTCCTGCTCGCTTTTGTCAAGGGTATACTCCTTTCCGCAGTCGAGGCAGACGTATTTTCCGGGGCCAACTTTCTGACCTGCCGTATAGGTCTTCTGTTCGGTCAAGCCTTTCACCAAACCTCTCATTCTGCTCGTGAATATAAATGACTTATGTTTATACCAGTTGAAACCCGGGGCATATAGTCCGGGCGCTGCAATACCAGAAAACTCTAATAACACCCCTGCGGAACAGTTCCACCATGGGAAAGAAGGTCATCGGCATCCTCGGAAGCCCTCTTCCGGAAGGCAATACCGCCCGGCTGCTCGAACGGGCACTTAAGGGAGCACGGGATGCAGGGTGCGAAACCGAGACGATCCATGCAGCCTCGCTCAGTTTTGAATCCTGTATGGAGATGATGTTCTGCAGGGAGCATGATACCTGTATCATGGACGATGATATGCAGGCAATCTACGGGAAACTGAGGGAGATGGACGGGCTCATCGTCGCAACCCCCGTCATGACGATGGGAATCCCCGGGAAGCTCAAGTCGCTGTTCGACCGGTGCCAGGTCTTCTTCATGGCCAAATATATCCGGAAACAGCCACTTATATCAAAAGAGCGGCGGGCGAAACGCCAGGCACTCTTCATCTGCATCTCCGGCATGGATGTCCCGGGCGTTTTTGATGGCGCAAAAAAAACCCTGCTCGCATTTCTGGATATTATCGACTGCCCGCTGTCCGACGAGATGCTTGTGCCGGGCATGGATGCTCTGAAGGACGTTTCGAAGCACCCTGAGCTGCCCGATGCAGCATACCGGAAAGGGTTCGCGCTCGGAGAGCAGCTGAACGCGAAATGACTTTTTCCTCCCTCACAGCATCCCTTTCTCTTTCAGGCTTGTATACCCGGATTTTGCGACGATGATATGATCGAGGAGCTGGATCCCAAGCGTTGATCCGGCATCGCGGAGCTGGGCGGTGATCGCGATATCCTGCGGACTTGGTTCAAGCGAGCCCGAGGGGTGGTTGTGGACGCAGATCACCGATGCAGCCCGATCGGTGATAGCCTCGGCAAAAACCTCCCTCGGATGAACAAGGCTGTGGTTGAGGAGGCCGATGGTTACCGTGCGTTTCGCAAGAACCTCTCCCGCCCCGTTCAGCGTGATGCAGATGAAATGCTCCTGCCGCTGCCTCCGCAGGTCTTCAACCAGCGGGAGAATATCTCCCGGGGCGGAGATACGATGTGTACCATCTCTTTTATCATAGTACCGGCGCCCGATCTCGAAACAGGCCATGATCTGGGATGCCTTGGCAGGGCCAACCCCTGTGATCCCTTGGAGCTCTCCGTACGAGAGGGGGGCTGTCCCGGTACGGATCCGTTCGCGGATATCCCGGGCAATTGCCCTCACGTCACGACTTTTTGTGCCCCTGCCTATGATCACTTCAATAAGTTCGGTATCCGAAAGAGCCGGAGCACCCTTTTTTGAGAGTTTCTCGCGGGGACGATCCTCTGCGGGGACATCCTTCATTTTTTTCATACAACCGCCACGGGTCCGGTTTTTTTCCCTGCAACCATCATATCTCACGGTTGGTCTTGTACCCGCTCACAAAAACCTTTCCCGTGTACCGTGAAGGTAACATGCCGACTGCCGGCCCCCGCATCCCCCAATTCCAGCCGGTGCCCCCGGGCGATGCCTCTTAAAGAATCTTTAAGTAGTGACTTTTCTTACCATTCCACATGGCAACAACCGACAATGCAAAAGAGGCATATGCTGGCGAATCGCAGGCAAACCGGAAGTACCTGGCGTTCTCGGAGAAGGCTGCGGAGGAAGGATACAGGAACATCGCGACACTTTTTAAGGCTGCGGCCGAGGCTGAGGCGATCCATGCAAGAAAACTTCTAAAAGTCCTCAATACCGTCGAAACGACAAAGGACAACCTGCAGGCGGGCATTGCCGGAGAGACCCACGAGTTTACGGAGATGTATCCCGCATTTATCAGGGCTGCGGACGAGGAGAAGCGATCTGACGCCGTGCTCGCCTTTACCTATGCGATGAAGGCCGAGCAGGTGCATGCAAAACTCTACGAGAAGGCGCTCGCGTTACTCAAATCGGGCAGCGACATGGGACGGGAGAAGATCTTCCTCTGCCCCGTCTGCGGGAACATCGAGATCGGCAAAGCACCGGAACGGTGCCCCATCTGCAGTGTCTTTGGAAAACAGTTCCGCGAGATTACCCTTTAAACTTTAAACGCTTTTTTTACGAGAACCATTCCTGAAAAAGGGACATTTTATCGCCGGGTGGGATCAGCCGGTCCTGTTCTTATTTCTCCGGTGGAGCCAGAAGACGACCAGTGCAAGGGCAACCAGGGTGGCCCACGAGGCGGTATAGATGACGATGATGGGATTGAGAATTATGGGGGGTGCAGCGGTCACGACCGGCTGGACCGGCGGTTCGGAGACGCGGAGGGTGACGTAGGCTGAGGACGGGAAGCGGTACGTGCCGTCGAAGTACCGGATCAGGACCTTTGCATCTCCCGACGAGATGACGGCTTTTACAGGGCTGTTCCTGACATTGGGAAAGGCAATCGAGCGGGTAACGCGCTCGCCCCGGTCCTCAATTTCGTAATACCATGAATCAGGGTAGGCCGGATCATAAGCATCATCGATGCCCGCATAGAGTGTGGAACCCGGCGGTATCTTCACCGTGAAAACGGCAGTCTGGTTCTCGTCCGGTACGATAATTCTTCGGGTGGCTGATTCCCCGTAGTTGAGTGGCAGCGCCAGTGAGAGGCTGCTGCATTCCGCGGGCAGTGTCCTGTCGGAGACGGTAAACGCCGGTACTTCCGGCACTTTCGGTTCTTCCGCACAGGCATACCGGTCGTCCATGACCTGCCCGTACGTCAGCGCGAAGTCGTAGATCCGGACCTCGTCGAGCCCACCCTTAAAGTACCCGTTGCACTGCGGATCGGGCCCCGTACCGGTGCCCGCATCAACGCCCAGCATTACGTCGTTAGGGTAAGTATAGCTGACGGGGCCTCCCGATGCATTTGCCACGTTCCGAAGGACGCCATCGAGATATATTTTGCTGGTTGCCCCGTCATACGTCCCGGCAACGTGGTGCCACCGGTGGAGCGTGATGCTCTCATGCTGTACCGGGACAGATATGTCCCCTTCCCGCGTACTCACGGTCCACCAGAGATCCTTCCCGTCATCAAATGCCAGCCGGTACCCTCCCTCGTTATAGGTCGAGATCAAAACCTGCCGGTCAAACGAGTCGACAGCGAACCAGAGGTCAACGGTGATCGCCTTCTCCGGGTGATTGATCGACCTGTACGGGATTGCAACATAGGAGCTGGCTCCATTGAAGAAGAGCGCCTCGTTGCAGGCACCTTCACGGATGCGGGTTGCATTAAAGATCTGCCCGGAATTCCCGTTTCCGGAGAAGTCTATCGCATACTGGCCGGTTGCCTCGTTCATATTGAGGAAAAGGATGGGTTCTGCGGAGGTATCGACGGCTCCGGGAGCGGCATGGACGCCGGCAGTCAGGAGAATGAGGAACACGCAAAGTGCCATGCACCCGGCACTCCGTTGGAGAACAGAGGCTGTCACCGTCACTTCACGTATCCAGTATAGGGTACGGGTTCAAAAATATATTGCGTTGGCAGCTCAGCTACGTTTTTTACAATTGAGGGCACTATGTCGGTTGATGCACACGGTTACCGTCTACTCCACGAAGAACTGCCCGTACTGCCGGATGGCAAAGGCTTTCCTAGACCGGCAGGGTGTCCGGTACACAAGCATCGATGTCGGGGAGAATGCGGATGAGGCCAAAAAGATGATCGCGATCTCCGGCCAGCGCGGGGTGCCGGTCATCACCGTCGACGATGAGGTGATTGTCGGATTCGATTCCCGGCGTCTCAACGAGCTCTTCGGAAACCCGGCGGAGGGTACTTCCTGCGATGTCCTGATTGCCGGGGCTGGTCCTGCCGGGCTTACCGCTGCGGTCTACTGCGCACGCAAGCTGTTAAAGACGGTCGTCGTTTCCGAGAATATCGGAGGGCAGGCGCTCGAGTCGTGGGCCATCGAGAACTACATGGGCTTCCGGATGGTAACCGGCGAGGATCTCATGAAAACATTCGAGGAGCAGGCACGATCGCAGGATATCCGGCTGGAGATTGACCGGGTATCATCGATCGTGCAGCTGGAGAACGGGTTCTTTGTCACGACGGCGGCAGGGCTCAGTTTCCATGCGGTTTGCGTCATCCTCGCGCTCGGGAAACACCCGAGAAAACTCGATGTCCTCGGGGAAGACCGGTTCATCGGGCGTGGGATCTCGATCTGCTCGACCTGCGATGGCCCGCTCTTCAAAGGAAAACGGGTGGCTGTTGTCGGCGGCGGCAATTCCGCCCTGCAGACCGCCATCGAGATGAGCGGGATTGCGAAATCGGTGAACCTGATTGTGCGGAGCACAATCCGTGCGGACGAGACGTACCGGAATACCCTTTTGCAAAAACCGAACGTCACGGTACACGAGCATACCCGGGTTACCGGCCTCACCGGCGACCGGTTCCTCACCGGTATTACTATCACCGACGAAGAAGGCCGGGAGCAGGCGATTGACCTTGACGGCGTCTTTGTCGAGATAGGGTGGTTGCCTAATACCGAATTCGTCGGGAATTTCCTTACGCTCAACAACCTGAAGGAGATCGTCATCGATCCGGACTGCCATACCAGCAGGCCCGGCATCTTCGCCGCCGGGGATGTGACCTCGGTCAAGGGCAAGCAGATCATCATCGCTTCCGGGCAGGGTGCACAGGCAGCCCTTGAAGCATATGAATACGTAATGAGGAAAAAAGCCGGTGCTGGCGGATCGAAGGAGTGACGGGGGATCAGGCTCCGGGATTGTATCACCTGCCGGTGACATCCATGCAACCCCGGCAGCGGTTGCCCTCTTGTGGAGTCTGGTTCTCCGTGGCTGATTTTCTGAACGCAACCCGGTTATGAAAAACAATTTTGAAAAAAAACGGGGGTTACCTGCCGCCCTGCTTCCTCCGGTCTTTCTCCCGGTACCCTTCCAGCAGGACGGTTGCGATGTTCTTTACCGGTTTGCCGGTATGCTCCGATATATGGAACTCGCAGAACGGGCAGGACGTGATGACAATATCTGCACCGGTCTTTGCGATCTCCTCGCCCCGCCGCTTACCGAGCGCTGCCGCTTCCTCGGGATTCCCGGAACGGACCCCGCCGCCGGACCCGCAGCAGATTGAAGGCATCTCCACGAGGTCAACGACCTGCCGGATGAGCCCGCGGGGCTCATCCCGGATGCCCTGCCCCCGCAGCAGGTGGCAGGGATCATGGTACGTTGCCCGGATCGGCAGGCGTGCCGGGGGTTCGATGCCGCATTCGGTCAGGAGCTCGTTGATGTCGATGACCCGGAACGGCGTCGTGTAATCGTTCTTGAGCGTGGTGCCACAACCGGCGCACATGGTCAGGACGGTATCGATCCCCCGTGACGTAAAGGCTTCGATATTGCGCTTTTTCAGTGTCCCGACATAATCCGGCTGCCCCGTCCGGATGAGGGGAGAACCGCAGCAGACCTGCTCTTTTGGGATGACGACCCGGATGCCATTGCGCCGGAGAACCTCGACAGCGTCAAACGCCGACTGCTGCTGCCGGAGATTATACATGCAGCCGACAAAGAACCCGACCGTTGCCTTGACCGGCCCGTACGGTTCGATGACATCGCCGACCTTCTCAAGGAACGATTCAGAGGTCCGGGGAATGCTCCTCCCGGTCTTCTCGACGAGCGCAGCAACCTCCTGATGACGCGGCAGGGTCCGCCCCTGTTTGTTGGCAAGCGCCCGGAGCTTCTCGATGGCTTTCCCGGGGATCTCGATCTTCTTCGGGCAGACCTTCCAGCAGGCCTGGCACGTCGTGCAGGTGAAGAGCCCCTTCTCGATCGCCTGGGGAACCCGGTTTACGGAGTCCCTCGGGTCGAGGGCGAGCCGCATCTCCTCCCGCATTGCTGTCGGACCGGAGAACGATGTGACGTCAACCGCAGGGCAGATCGAGACGCATGCAAGGCACTCGATGCAGCTGCGCAGCGGCTTGATCGCATCGATCTGCTGCTTTGTCGGCATGACGCAGACATCGCCGGGCTGGAGCGGGGGGAGGTTTTTGAGCGCCGGCAGGAGATCGACCACCAGATCCTTTTTTACCGGCAGCTTCAGGGGCTCGATCACGGTCCCCGTACGGGCTTCCTCCATGCAGGCCAGAACCGGCTCGCCGTTGACGAGCACGGCGCAGCTTCCGCACTGGCCGGAGCCGCAGCAGTACCGGTACGAGAGCGTGGGATCGATCCCGTCATGGATAGCATGGAGGACGTGGAGCACGCGGGCGCCTTCGTTCACACGGACGATATAGGTCTCCAGCCTCGGGGTTTTATCGCACGCGGGATCAAACCGCGAAACCCTGACGGTAACCTCCTTCATGCCGCACCACCTCTCTTCTCAATACCTTCCCCTGCAAGGGAGAGGAACGTGTGCGAGAACGGCGAGTGCTCCGCGTCCCACGCCTGGGTGATGTCGGTTCTTGTGTGGGCGCCGCGGGACTCGGGACGGAGCAGGGCTGCCCGGCAGACCAGCGAGGCGGTCAGGATCATGTTCTGGACGGTGCAGCATTCGGGAAGGTTCCGTGAGGATCTTGCTGAAAGGGGAATCGTCGCGAGCCGGTTGACCGTGTCAAGCGTTGCCTTCAGTTCACCGGCGGTCCGGAATATGCCCGCCCCTTTCCACATCGCCTGCCGGAGCTCGTCTGCCACGCGGGCAGGGTTCGCATTGCCTTTAAAAAAGGCCGAGAGCCGGTCTTTTTCGCGCCGGACCTGGTCCGGGTCGATCTTTTTGATGCGCTTCTCCGATTTTCCGGCGAACTCCCCGGCCCGTTTCCCGTAGACCTGGGTGTCGGCAAGTGCGTTGCCGCCAAGCCGGTTTGCCCCGTGGACTCCCCCCGCAGATTCCCCGCAGGCAAAGAGACCCGGGAGCGTGGTCTGACACTCCGTCGTTATCTTAAGCCCCCCCATCATGTGGTGGGCAGTTGGCGCAACTTCCATGGGCTCCTTTCGGATATCCACGCCAAACTTGAGGAACTGTTCGAGCATCACCGGGAGTTTCTCCTCGATCTGCTGACGGGGCAGGTGGGTGACGTCGAGATAGACCCCGCCATGGACAGTGCCCCTCCCCTGCAGGATCTCCGTTGCGATTGCCCGCGAGACGACATCCCGGGTGGAGAGCTCCATTCTTTCGGGGTCATACTTCTTCATGAACCGTTCGTGCAGCGCGTTTACGAGGACTCCGCCCTCGCCCCTTACGGCCTCGGTAACGAGCCTGCCGCGCGCATCGTACGGGTATACTGCACCGGTCGGGTGGAACTGGACCATCTCCATATCGATCAGCTCCGCCCCCGCCCGGTACCCGATGGCAAACCCGTCGCCGGTCCCGCTCGATGAATTCGTGGAGATGTCATAGATCCTCGTT
>Ga0209099_1001086_pt1 | contig 29337 bp, 25 predicted proteins | sample AD_JPNHW2_MetaG_FD_184430 | JGI IMG/M metagenome (GOLD analysis project Ga0209099, IMG submission 184430) | Active sludge microbial communities of municipal wastewater-treating anaerobic digesters from Japan - AD_JPNHW2_MetaG (SPAdes) (version 2) | ecosystem: Engineered > Bioreactor > Anaerobic... | reverse complement strand
GAGGGCGCATGACCAAGGCGCCGCAGGGGGCCAGCTTCGGTCGGGCTCCGCCCTCCCTTCGCTGACCCCCTGCATTCACTGCGATCCATCTACCGTCAAGGACTTACAGAAACTTCTGGACACTACTCCGTTGCGCGGATGTTTGAGCTAGAGTGCGAGGGTGCAGAAGACTTTTTATTTTTATTTGAGTCCGTTCAAGATGTAGCCATTCTAGATTCTGAATCAGAACCTACGCGAATATGTGTGTATCAGGTTAAAAAAAAGGACAGAGGTGAATGGACTTGGAATGAGCTTACGCGTCTTATATTGCCAAGTAAAAAAAATGCCCTTGCCCAAGATTTTAAGATCATCAAAGAGAGCCCAGTCGGGAAATTATACGCTTCGGTCTTGTCATTAAAATCCATAGAAGCATCGGGTAAGTTCATATCAAATTCTGCTTGTGTTCTACCTCTTGAAGGTGGTCAAAACGCGGCTACTTCGCTTGCTTGCGACTTGTCAAGATTGGAGAAAAGTTATCTCTCCTTGCTGGAGCAAGGATTAAAAACTCTACATGAGGTTGAGTCCTCAGTCCCTATGCCATCCCTCATTTGCGTTGAAAAAGTTCCTATACATCCTGATGCACCAAGCACTTATTTGAATGGCATAGTACTCGCTTTTTTGTCTGAACGAAGTCCAAAACATGCTGGACAAGCTAGATCTTTAGTTGATGGCCTTTTGGCGAAAATAGGACCTTTGGGAGCCAAAACAAAATCATGTAATACGTTTGATCTGCTTAAGAAGGAGCGTGGATATTCAAAACGTCAGTTTAGAGCTGCTATTGGTTCTTTGGAGCTTGTGCCAGATCAAATTGATATTATGAATACAATGCTTACTTGTCTAATAGAGGATGGTGGTGCAACCTTTATGGAGGCACCCGCCATTCGTCTTGCTGCTGCTAATTTATTTAGGAAACAGCTTTTAGGTGAAGTTGATCCTGAAGCGGATGCTGTATTTTTGGCTTGTGACCGATGGTTAATGGAAAACAATACCGGCAATTCGATTAAAGAGTGTCTGGAAAAAGCAAGAAGATGCTTGGCTATTTCTTCACTTGTCTCCCATTCGCAGTTCACGGCTCAATTCTTATTGAGGCTTGCAAATAAATGCGCGGACCTGATTTGAGAAAACTCGTTAGAAGCTTGAGGACAAAATCATATGAGAAAATTCCTATTCGAAAACATTTGGATGATGTCACACCGCGATCGAGCGGCATTTCAAGTGAGGTTTCATCCGGGGAAGAATCTGATTTGGGGGAAAAATCATACGGGGAAGTCGAGCCTGATAAAGACGATGTTTCTTACAATGGGGGCGAAAGCTCGGGGGAAATTAGCAAAATGGGATGAAGGCGTCGTTTCGCTAGTTGATTTCCAGATTGGGGAACAAAAATTCAGAGCACTCCATCAGGGTGGCACCCGTGCTTTGTTCGATGAGAAAAACAATCTCATTATAGCAACGGGAGACCATGCTATTTGGAGCGAACATTTCGCTTCAGTCATAGGGTTCAATCTCAACCTTGCAGGAGAAAATGGATCGTGTTTCAACGCAGATCCAAAATCATTTTTTATGCCGTTTTACATCAATCAAGATGGTAGTTGGCAGGCAGAGTGGAATACCTTTATCGGGGTAAAACACTTCAACAGTCCAATTGGACCGATTCTTGATTACTTTTCCGGACTTAAGCCGCCAGAATATTACGATGCAAAGGCAAGACGTGATGCTGATCAACAAAAGTTAGATGATTTAAGGAAAGAATCAATTTTCCTTAAAAAGGCTCAAGATCGGTTTGGCGAAAGAGTGCCATTTGTAGGAGCGAAACTAGATCCGAAAAATTTCGAATTAGAAATCCGAAAACTTACAAGTGAAATATCTGATTTGAATTCACGCCAAGAGATATTACGCGAAAAAGCGGTGAGAGAGCGCGAACTCCTAACGTCTATTAATCAACAGATTAGTATGGCGAATGAGGCACTGCGATCATATGATAAAGACTCGAAATATCTGCGATCCGATTCTAGAGAGGCATTGATTTGTCCAGTTTGTCACGCTGAACACTTGGATCCATTCCTTGATTATTTTACATTTGCTGAAGATGCACGCTGTCTCAAAGAGGTTGTCATCCGCTTAGAGAAGGATGCGGAATCAATTGTTTCCCGCATGAACACTGCGGAAGCAGAAATGAGGGGATTAACCAAAAAATACACCGAAATTTCTGACTTATTGGAAACACGAAAAGGCGACCTTCAATTGCGACAGGTTGTCGAAAGTATGGGGGCTGAGCATGCTTTAAAGGCATTTGAAGGTGAAAGGAGATCTATCGAGAATGAAATTGCAGATTTGTTGATACGCATAAATAGGTTTGCAGATAGGATGAATGAACTTACTGACCGAGATCGAGCAAAAGCGATTATTGACCACTTTCGGATGGCATATGCTTCAGCTTTATCGGATCTACGTTTGCCAAATATTGAATTTAAACAACAGGTGCTTTCTCGTCGTCCCGACTTGTCAGGGAGCGGTGGGCCACGATCGGTACTTGCATATTATTCTGCTATTTGGTCAGTTAGTTACGGTCATTATGGAGCTTTTAATGTTCCGTTGGTTGTGGATTCACCGAATCAGCAGGGGCAAGACAGCATCAACTTGCCAAAGGTAATTGAATTTGTATCAACAAAATTACCCAAAAATGCACAATTGATTTTATCCTCGGAAACCGATGTTGTATGGCCATTTGATAGAAAAATTATGTTAGATAGACCATACCAAATGTTGGAGACTGAAAGCTATGACGAGGTTGAAAGCATGCTTACTCCATTGGTTGACGGAATGTACGAATACTTGAGAAAAAATAGAAATTTATTCGGAGAATGGAGCTAGTTTCAACCTTGATTAACGAAATCCGATCTCCAATTAGTTTCGGTAACTCGGTAACGGGGGTAACACAGAAATCTACTCCGTCGATCAGACTGCACTGCCTGCCCAGTCACCGCATCAGGCCACCGAAATCCACCGTTGGCCCATTTCCTCCCTTCCCTGACCCTCACTTCGGGTACCAATCCAAGGCTGTAGGAACCTCACGGAATTCTCTTTTTCTCGCCATTTTCGGATCCGCCCCGTTCCTCACGAAGTTACAGGCATGAGTTTTGCAGATGTAATTATGACAGCCCCACGACCCAACTCGCGATTGTAACCCTTGATTTAAGACTCGTTAGAGACCGGCTCTGACATCGGCTACAAGATCGCCGAGCGCTTCGGCGGCTGCTCCGCCAACGGCCCCGTGCTGCAGGGCCTCGTCAAGCCCGGCAACGATCTGAGCCGCGGCTGCACGGCGGAGGACATCGTCAACACCGTCATCCTGTCGGTGCTGCAGACCGCTCTCTGAGTTTTCGAATTTTAGTGGAAACGCCCGGAAAACCGGGCGTTTCTCTTGTACCTACCGACCTTAGCCTGCTCGAGTCAGGCTTGACCCGAAATGGTGGCAGGTGTAATCGAAACTGTCATGACCACCTCGCAGAACTCCTCGAGACCATCCTAGTGGCCTCCAGAGACTATGAGTCCGCATAGCGAGATCGGAACTAGGACGATCAGAGTCGCAGGATTTTGAGACCTTGCGATAAGATCTCCGCACGACAGGAAGACTCGATCGCTCATGTCGAATGTGAGCCTGACAACAACCCCCTACTCCGCACCCTGCATGTCCGAGAGCGAATAGTTAATCCATTGCTCCACTCCGAAGAGTTATCCCATTTTATTCTAGCTTTTAAATCAGATCTTAATCCCTGGTAACAACAATGAAATCAGATCCAGTTTCTGGCGTTCAGCCTGAGCTTCTCAAATGGGCGAGAAAGACGGTTGGTCTGTCGGTCATTGAAGTAGCCGAAACCTTAAATCGTACACCCGAAGAAATCGAGGGCTGGGAGAAAGGAAAAAACAGTCCAACATACTCTCAACTTGAAAAGCTCGCGTACCAAGTCTACAAGCGCCCGCTAGCCTTGTTCTTCTTGCCCATACCTCCTGAAGAGATACAACCCCAAAAAGAGTTCAGAACTCTACCTGATGTTGATTTTCAAGAATTATCTAAAGATACGTATCTACATATCCGCAAAGCACATGCCTATCAATACGCACTTAAGGAATTGTTTGGTGAAAGCAATCCATCAGAACGCTGCATATGGAAGACGATTTCTCTAACCTTATCCAACAGTATCGTGGAACAGGCATTGGCCATTAGAGACTACTTTGGAATCACCATGCAAGAACAATCCAGATGGAAAGATGATGAGACTGCCTTGAAATGGTGGAGGAAAGCATTAGAGGATACAGGTATATTTATATTTAAATCGTCATTTAAACAAAAGGAAATTTCGGGCTTCTGTTTAATAGATAGTGAACTGCCAATCATCTATTTAAACAACAGTACAACAAAAACACGACAAACCTTCAGCCTTTTTCATGAATTATCTCACCTATTGTTCAATATCAATGGACTAAGCAAATTTGAAACAAGCTATATCTCTCGTTTACCAAAAAAAGAGAAACAACTCGAGACTTTCTGCAACGCCATTGCAGCAGAAATATTAATTCCATCTGCCGATTTCAATCAACAAACCAAAACATTACCAGAAAACGCAGAAAAAGCGAGTGATGATCAATTTTCTCAACTGGCCAATCGTTATGGAGTAAGCAGAGAAGCTGTTCTCCGGAAACTACTTGACATGGGACGAGTCGGGAAAACGTTCTATGAATCGAAAGCAAAATTTTGGACCGAGCAAATGGTCAAGAAAGGCGGGCATGGAAACTGGTATTTAAATCAAGGTGCATATTTGAGTGACCGTTTCACGAAAGAGGTTGTTGGAAGACACTACAACCAACAAATCTCTCTCGAACACGCAGCCGACCTTCTCGGAATCAAGCCTAAAAACTATGCAGGCTTTGAAGAACGCATCATGCAAGGAGCTAGTGCATGATATACATATTTGACACTAGCTCCATTCGTTCTCTACAACATTTCTACCCAAAAATCTTTAAGAGCATTTGGGATGGCCTCGATGCCCTCGTGGGACAAGAAAATCTTGTTTCCACTCGTGAGGTATTCAACGAGCTTGAAAGACAGGCTATTAGCAAAGATGTACAACAATGGGTCAAAGATAACAAATCACTATTCTCCGTTCCTTCCAGTTCAGAATTACAATTCGTAGCATCCATTTTTCAGATCAAACATTTTCAGACCTTAATTGGCACTCAGCAAAGATTAAAGGGAATGCCCGTTGCAGATCCTTTTGTGATTGCGTGCGCTAAACAGAACAAGGGGACTGTTGTCACAGAAGAGGGCTGGCTTCGACCTAGCGATAAGCTTGTACCCAAACCTAACGCGGCCAAAATCCCAAACGTATGCTCGCACTTTAAGATTCCTTGCATCGATTTAGAAGAATTCATGCATCAGCAGAAATGGGCATTTTGAACAACATAGCCCCGCTCTCTTTTTCGCGAGTAACCGGGTAACCAGTAACCCCTGCCCAGCCAGATTGGTGGCGTTCCGCATCTTGTCCTCGCGGGTCTCGAAATAACTCATCGTTGTCTCGACGTCGCAAATTCAAAGTTGGCGTTCAAGCCCATTGTTTATTGAACGCAACACCCAAGGCAATAGGCGTACACCTGAGCATCAGTCCTGCGGCTTCATCCAAAGATTTTACTTGAAGGAAGGCGGCGCAGGTCTGGCGGCCAGAGAAAGAGACTGTCATTGAAGTGGTTCCAAACATGTCTCTTGAATCGATGAAGAACTCAATGGATATCCCTCTTTGGGCCAGGTGAACCCGGCGATGATCATTAGTGGGCGTCTCGGATACAGATCGAAAATTGAATGCGCCCTGTATGAAGATCGCCACCACAGCATCCCTGCGGAGGAACACTGTTTCAACAAGTTTGGCCTTCAGGGAGACGGAAAGCGGAATCGTTGTTCCGCGCTTCATCTTGTTCCGCGCACCAAAGTCGCGGCTGCACGGCGGAAGACGTCGTGAACACCGTGATCCTGACGGTGCTGCAGACGGCGCTTTGATCAATTTGAATATTTTATAAAACGCCCGGAGAACCGCGCGTTTTCTTGTACCGAGGGATCAGAGTCTGTTCGAGTCAAACCTGGCCGGCGATGGTGACACCGATAACTGCATCTGTCATCGCACCAAAGGATGCTCAACGCGCCTCGAGGACGGCTTGAAATAGGCGGAGGGGTTGTTCAGGGCCGACTCATTGTCCAGATGATTGCGTTACTTGCTATCCACGGTGAAAAATGGCCATAAAGCCCGATCGGAACAGTCGATCCAGTCGGGTTTTGTCTTTTCGTGCCGGAGCCGGCAGCGGAAGGTCTACTCATCCTGCCAGGATTGCCCGGTCATTAAGCGCCAGGCATTCTTGAAGGCGATTTTTTCAGCGACATCCCGTGGCAAATTACTTAATACAATGTCGCGAAAGGTTTGAAATACAGAGTCATACTTGTCCCAGCGGCCTCCATTTACATCGCTGCCAATCACAAACCGGTCGGGGTAGTCAATGAATAGTTGCCGCCAACGACTATCCAGGCGAACATCGTGATGGCTCAGATCATACACGACACCTTCCACACATCCAGTCAGGCGGTATTTCGAGCCCGGGGGCGATTGAACCAAATCAAAATATAGATTTGGATATGTTTCAAGCAGATGACGAACCGTATCCGGGGTTTTAAATTTACTCCAGGTCACCGGATTGCGATTTCGACCAACATGACACCATATGACTTTTGCATTTGGATAGTCTTTGAGCATAGCCTCCATTTCCGGGAGCATTGAGTCTTCGGCCTCATGATGTACCAGAAAGGGAAGGCCTGTTTCCTGTGATAGCGAGAAGATCCGTTTAAACGATTCACTCGTTAGTGGCATATGAACGTCACGGTCATTTGTGCTGGAGGGGTAATGCCTGGCCTCGAATTCACCCATCGCGAAATACCGGGAAGAACGAACATCACTCGCAATTTTGTCCAGCAAATCCATATTTTTGCCATGCCACAGTGGGCCGTCGCCGTGAATAATTGTGGGGACGAAGTAGTCAGGACAAGATTGATTTGCTCGGAGTGAATACTCGTCGCCTAATTTCTCGTTAGGCCCCAACCAAGTCAAAGCCACTCCGTTCTTGTCCATTTTCCTTGCTAGTTCCTGGAGACTGAACTTACCACCCCAATGATGTTCGACGTCGATAATAGGAACTCTAGAATGGATACTACGAATTTTTAATTCAAAGACTTTAATTTGATCAGCCTTATTGTTGTTTGCGGATTCGGCAAATGCCAGTCCTGTAAACGAGCTTGCGAAAGAAATTAACATTAAAGTCATTATAAAAAAATGGAGAATAATTGTTTTTTCCCTGGCCAATAGAGCCGTCACCTACCTCTCTGATAGAACTAAATCAACATAAGTATTCCCATTGCCATGAAGACAAGCGTCGAAATCATTACTTGGTTTTTACACATAAGGCGTCATTAATTATTACTTGTAATCATCTTCATAATCCACATACAGCTTGTCCTCCTGGGGTATCAAGCAGATTTTCAGCGTAATCTTCTAGGGGTCAAGGGACAAGTAACACTGTCCGTCTGGCCTGTCCCCCCTCATCCGCGCCGGTGTAAATCTTAAGGTCCACCTCTCGGCCTGCCTCAGGCCCTTTCTCTCGACCGCGAAGGCGAGCATGGCGCCAAGGTGGAGCCCCACCGAGTTCACACCCGAAGCAGCGAACCGCTCGAGGTACTTGTTCAGCACGGTGCTGGTCGCGGCCGCGTCGATCCTGGGGATCCGGAAGCCGCCCAGGAACGGCGGAACATGCTTGGCCTTCGAGCTCTTCACTTGCTGCAGACGGTTCTTCAGGCGGCTCGATCGGCCGAGCGGGAACACCCAGGGAACCGGGCGCTCTCAAGCACCAGACAATCGCGGCCCATTCCCGTCAGGCCCGGTCGGCCGTGGGGCGGCGCGCGCCTGGGTCGGTCCTTGTGGATTCGGCGGGCCGTTTCAGAAGACCCTGGATATCAGTGGCGAGCGTCAACCCCCTGACGGGGCCCTCACGCACCTGGCTCCTCCGCTGCTCCGGGAAGGGTCCGCTTCCATTCCGCGATCTGTCCCGCGAGCGTGGCCCCCAGGATCAACACTCCACCCGCCCACTGCAGCCCGTTGAGGTGTTCCCGGAGGACCAGGGTGGAGAGCGCGAGGACGAGCAGGCCGCAGAGGATGCCCATCCGGTCGTCCGGTCCCATGCCGGCGCCCTGCGCGCCGAGGGTGATCAGGACCAGGACCGGGAGATGCCTCCGGACGGCGGGCCATGCCTGTCGCTCCCGCCTCAGGCACGCCAGGAGCGACGGCGGGAGCCGCTGGCTGCGCGGCCAGATCGCGGCCCTGGCCGGGGAGCTGGGAGAAGCCGGGATGGAAGCCCCGCAGGCACGGGAATCCGGATGACCCCGAAGGGCGGAACGCGGCATTCGTGGAGGCTTTGCCGCGAGAGGCGCCGTCGACGCCTCCGGCCCCTTCGATCCGATATCCCGGGAGCGATGTCTCCCGCGCCGCCCGGCAAAGGAAGGCTCATCCCCTCGTGCCGAGCCGGTTCACCCATTGGGCCTTCAAGGACTTCAGGGTCTCCTTCAGGAGGAACGGACTCATGTCTTCCTCGACGACCTCGAGAATGGTGTATTCGAAGGCTTCCGGGCCCCACAGGTCCCATTCGGCCTGGAGGGTCTTGTCCATGTGCCGTCCCTCGTCGAGTCGGTGCCATAGACCGTTCTTGGTCGTGTCGAGGTTCGGGCTCGAGTCCGGCCAGGCTCGACCGGACTCGACATGCTTCACCGCGTAGATCCCCGGACGGGGCCTCCGCTGCTTGTAGGCGCGCAAGGCGGCCTTCCGGTCGAAGGGTTCAGGCATCGGGCGTCTCCTGCGGGAAAGCGGCCTCGGCGAGGAGCCACGCGTGCGCGCGGACATCTTCGGGCCAGGACTGCGTGCTGGCTTCGAACCGCTTCCGGTCCTGGGCATACATGGCCCTGAGGGCCTCTTCATAGCCGGGCTCGTCCCCGGCCATGGCTGACATGAACCGGTAGGCCCGCTCCTGGGCCGCTCGCCGGTCCACCCTGGACCGATCGTTCTTCCGGGCCTCTTCCACGAGCCTGCGCAAGGTGACCGAAGCCCCTCCTGGCTGGGCGCCCAGCCAGTCCCAGTGCCGCGGAAGAAGCGTCACCTCCCGGGGGACCACCCCCAGCTTCGGGCGCCCTCGTCCCCGCGCGTCCCCCTTCGGGTCCCGGGTCTCGCCGCCGGCATCGAGGCGGGCCTGGACCTCCACAGGGGTCCCGCGCAGGTCCAGATCGACCACCTCCCCGGTCGCGTCGCTGAAAACCAGGACAGAGGCCTCCGGATCTCCCTCGAGGCAGGATTTCACCGCGAGGGCGACCTCGCGGAGGGGGCCTGCAGCGACGAGCCGGACTCCGGCGAAAGCCGTGCAGGGCGTGGTTGAAGTGGCCGACATCGCTCCAGGCTCCTTTCGAAAGCACTAGATTATTACCCGGGTATTATTTGGACGTCAATATTACCCGGGTAATTTTCGTTGAGGCGACTCCCTCGATCCTGGCTGCGGCGAAGAGGGCACGGCACCGCAGGCGCCTCCCACGGACAGGTCGCCCCTCATTCAAACATCCGTGGGAATTGAGATTATCGCCACGCCTGCGCGTGCCCGGCTCCCCTCACCCCTGCTCCGCGTCGGCGACGTCCGGAACCGCCTCCTCCACGCCTGTCCCGCGGGATCTTTCCCCGGCAGGAACCGGCTCCCAGGGATGGAGGTGGAAGAGCGCCGCGGCGGCCAGGAGCAGGAATCCGCCGGCGGCCAATACCCATCGGGGTCCCTGCGGCCCGAGGCCCTGGGCCGCTTCCCCGGCCGCGAGGTTGCCGAGGGGCATGAGGCCCATGCCCAGGGTCAGGAAAAGGGCCGCCATGCGGCCGGAAAGGTGCGCCGGGGCGAGCCTCTGGACCTGGCCGTTGAGGAGCAGCCACATCATGGCCTGGATGGGGCCGATGAACGCGCAGAGCGCGTAGGCCGCATGGATTCCGGGGCAGATCCCCCACAGGAGCAGCAGAACTCCGTACAGCGCGAAGCACGCGCCGATCCAGCGTTTGTAGTTCGCGATCCTCCCGCGGGCCACCCACAGGGAGGCCCAGATGGCGCCGAAGCCGAGCAGCGTCATCAGGGAAGCCATCCCCCTGGACCCGAGCCCGAGGTAGCGCGTGGCGCAGACCGGCAGGAGGGCCAGGTGGTTCCAGGCGAACAGGCCGAAACAGGCGGTCAACGCCAGGCAGGCCTCCAGGGCGGGGCTGGACCGGACGACGCGAAACACCGCGTCATAGCTGGCTTCCGCATCGCGGCCTCCCCCGGCCGGACGGGGAAGCGGGTGCCGCGCCATGTACCACCCCATCCACAGGAGACCCGGGAGGAAGGAGGCGGCGTTGAGGAAGAAGTTGCCGGAGATGCCGAACAGCGGGATCAGGAGCGCGGCCAGGGAAGGCCCCGCCATGCGGCTCAGGTCGTACTGGAAGATCAGCAGGGCATAGGCCTCCGGGATGCGCTCGACGGGGACGATCTCGCGGAGGAACCGGAAGGAGGTGGGCATGGACACGGCCGCCGCCACGCCCGCGAAGACCGCGAACCCCATCAGTCCGTGGAGCGTGAGGCAGGAATGCCGGGCGAGAAGGCCCATCGAGAGCGCCGAAAGCACGAGGCTGCCCTGGGCCAGCGTCACCACCTTCCGGTGGTCGAAACGGTCCGTGAGCATGCCCCCGAAGGGAAGGAACACCAGGAGCGCCAAGCCCGAGGCCAGGCTCAGGCGCCCGGCCCAGCGGGCGGCTTCCGGGCCGGACAGCAGCAGCACGATCCACTGTTCGGAGAAGGACTGGATCCAGTTGCCCAGGTTGGAAACCATGATCAGGGAAAGATAGGGGACGAGATGGGGAATCTTCCCCAGTGAGGACGATCGCGAAGTTGTTCGCATGGGTTGTTCCGTGGATGAAGTGAAGCGATCCGTACGCTCCGGAGCGACGCCTGTCCACGCCTCGTGGACCAGGCCCGCGCGCGGCGTTGAGTTTTCCGCAAGGCTCGCCCGGCCGGCCACCTTCAAGGCCGGCGGACAGGGGATCTAGAGCCGGATTGCAAGAAACATCGTCATCGGAAAGCCGCGAGACTGACGCGAACGGGTTCCATTGTAGCGCGCCCCCGCGCGGGAACCCGCCGGGGGCGCGCAAAGCCAAGGATCCGGGGCGGGATTCTTGCCGTCCGGCCCCGTTTGCGGTTTCCTGGATGCGATGCGCCTGCCGTCCTCCTTCACTCCCCTCTGGTCCACGCCGGACCCGTGCCCGCCCGGCAGGCTCTGGTTCGTGTTCGAGGGCGGGCGGCTCCTGACGTCCGCGCGGACGAGTTCTCCGGACTCCCTCGCCGTGCCGGCGGGCGACGAGCCGCCCGTCCCCGTGGACGGCGCGCAGTGCATCGGGTTCCTGGACGGGGTCCCCTGCTGGACAGCCAGGCCCCGGACCGGAACGATGCCGCCCGGCTTCGCCCTGGAGCCGCTGCGCGCACTCTTCGACCGCCTTCCGGACGAGCAGGTGGCGGTGGCCGGCCGGGCCGTCCAGGTGCTCGAGTTCGAGCGGACCCATCGCCACTGCGGCGCATGCGCCGCCCTCACGGAACTGGGCGACGAGGGCCGGGCCCGCCGCTGTCCGGCCTGCGGCGAGATCTACTACCCGCGCCTCGCGCCGGCCATGATGGTGCTGGTGACGCGGCGGGGCCCCGAGGGGACCGAGCTGCTGCTCGCCCGGGGGGCGCGCTTCGCCGCGCGGGCCGGGGCGCCCATCTACAGCGCGCTGGCGGGCTTCGTGGAGCCTTCCGAGTCGCTGGAGGAATGCGTCCGGCGCGAGGTCCACGAGGAGGTGGGCCTGCGGGTCGGCGGGCTGCGCTACTTCGGCAGCGAGTGCTGGCCCTTCCCGCATTCGCTCATGGTCGCCTTCCTGGCCGACTACGCGGGCGGCGAGATCCGTTGCCAGGAGAGCGAGATCGTGGACGCGCGCTGGTTCCCGGCGGACCGCCTGCCGGCGCTGCCCCACCGGCTCTCGGTGGCGCGCCGGCTCATCGACCACGCGGTGGCCGAGGCGGGCGCGAGCCTGGCCGGAGGCCGGTGACGGAGGACACATCTGCGCGCGGCGGCCCTTCCGGCGGCGCTTTTCGGGGATGATGGGAGGCGACCCCGACGCCTCCCGCACGACGATCTCCCATGTTGCACAAAGACCGCCTTCCCAGCGTGGCGCATGCCTCCCTGATCGACAAGTTCCGGTTCATGGATGCCCGGAAGGAAGCGGAATGCCCGCCCATGGAACTGGGCGCGGACTGCTATTTCGCCCTCGGCGTCATGCTCTCGGAGTCGGCGTGCGAGGTCTTCGTGGGGGGCCCCAGTTCGGGCGCCTACGTCGCTCAGCCCTGGCCGGACGCGGACTACGTGTTCGTCCGGTTCAGGCCCGGGAGGATGCCGCGGCTGCTCGACGTCTCCGCCAAGGATCTCCTGGACCGGTCCGTCGGGAACATCCGGCGGCTGCTCGGCCAGGACATGGACAACTTCTGCGAACGCCTGCTCCGGGCCCCGGATCCAGCCTCCAGGCAGCGCCTCCTGGAGGACCTCCTCGCGCCCCTCCTGGAGAGGCCGCTCTGCCAGGACCGGCGCTGCCTGCGGGCCCTGGACCACATCGACCGCGGCTACAGGCAGGTGACCGTGAGGGAGGTCGCCCAGGAGCTCGGCATGAGCCCCAGGACGCTGCTCCGGCTGTTCCTCGACCAGGTGGGCCTGCCCCCCAAGCGGGTCCTCCGCCACCTCCGCTTCCAGCGGGCGTTCGAGCACATCCAGCGGGCCGAAGGAAACCTGAACTTCGCGGACCTGGCCGGGGAATACGGCTACACGGACCAGTCGCACCTGATCCGCGAGTGCAGGCTGCTGGCCGGAAAGCGGCCCACCGAGCTGCTGGCCGGCCTGGCGGCGAGGCCCTCCTCCTGACCGCCTAGCCTTCCTCGAGCCGCTTCAGCGCCTCGATCCCTGCGCGGGTGATCGTGGTTCCTCCCCGGCCGACGGACAGCCTTACCAAACCCGCGCGTTCCATCAGCGCCAGCTGCCGCCGGATCTGCGTCTCGGTCAGGAAGAGATCCTGCGCCAGGGCCTGCTGGAAGAGTGTGCGTCTCCCGCTCCGGATCCTGCGCAGGTGGTTGGCGTGCAGACAGCCCAGGATGAAGCGGCAGGCGTCCGGGTCCGGAGCCGGGGCGGCAGTGTCCTGGCTCCCGAGGGGGACGCCGTCCCGGGGGGGCCGGTCCGGGCACCGCCCCCTCAGGGCCGGGGCGAGATCCTTCACCTCGATGGTTTCCTTGTCCAGGTGGGCCAGGTAGTCCACGAGGTTCTTGAGCTCGCGCACGTTGCCGGGCCAGGAGTAGCCGAGCAGGGCTTCCTCCGCCTCGGGAGCGAGCTGGAATTCCGCGCGGCCGGCGCGCTTTAGGTGCTCGAGGATCAGCAGGATGTCCTCCCGCCGTTCCCGGAGCGGCGGGATCTCTATGGGGAGCACGCTGAGACGGTAGTAGAGATCCCTGCGGAACCCACCTTCCTCCATCTGTAGCCACACGTCCTTGTTGGTGGCGGCGACGATCCGAATGTCCACGTTGATCATCCGGTCCCCGCCGATGCGCATGACTTCCCGGCTTTCCAGCACCCGCAGGAGCCGGGTCTGGAGGCTCATCTCCATCTCCCCGATCTCGTCGAGGAACAGAGTGCCCCGGTGGGCCAACTCGAAGAGTCCCGGCTTCCCGCCCTTCCTCGCGCCCGTGAACGCGCCTTCCTCGTAGCCGAACAGCTCGCTCTCCAGGAGGCTCGCGGGCAGCGCCCCGCAGTTGACCGTGACGAACTGCCAGTCCTTCCGAGGCGAGGCATTGTGGATGGCGTGCGCGAAGAGTTCCTTGCCGGTCCCCGTCTCCCCGATGATGAGCACGGAGGCCTCGCTCATCGCCTTCTTCCGGGCAAGATGCTTGATCTCCATCATCCGGAGATCCTTCGTGAGGATGTCGTCGAAGCCATAGCGGCTGCGGTGGCCCTTGCCGAGCAGCTGGGACCGGAGCCGCTGCTGGTTCTTCTCCTTCTCCTCGAAGATGTCGACAATCGCCAGCGCGCCCCGGATCTCCTCGCCGGTGGCCACCGGGACGACCTTCACGGAGACATTCCGCCCGCGGATCTTCACGAGCGTGTAGTCCACTTCTTCCCCGAATTCCAGGGTCCGGTGGAATGGGATGCCCGGAATGAGTTCGGCCGCGGGGATCCCCGTGAATTCCACCTCCCTCCGCAGCACCTCGCGCGCCTTGAGGTTGCAGGCGTGGACGAGCCCCGTGTTCTCGATGATGAGGATTCCGTCGTCCAGCACGTCCAGGAGGCTCGAGAGCTGGCTTTCCAGGATGTTCGTGCGGTCGAAGAGCGACGTCACGCTGCCGGGACTCATCCGGATGCTCTTGAAGTACTCCACGAAGCGCTCTTCCCGAAGCAGATGGTCCAGGCCCAGGCCCGTGGCGATCTCGATGATCGTCTTGGCGTCCATGACCCGGTCGCCGATGTCGATACTGCGTTTCACGAAGGAAGGGATGAAGTCCGGCTCGCCGGGCGTCACGGCGATCTCGACCTGGGGCACATTCGTGATGCCCGGGTAGTAGGGAATGAACGTCAGGTGGCCAAGGCCGAGCTGATGGAACAGAGAGAGGGTGTCCATCACCATCTCGACGCTGTTGTTCACCAGCAGCACGGAGGATCCTGCCGGCAGTCCGGCCATCTTGGCGTACTGCTTGTTGCTGATGGTGTTCTTGACGATGACCGTCTTGGCGTCGGCCGGAATGTGCTGGCACATGATCACGTAGAGGTTGTAGATGGAGATCACGGCCAGGTCCGTATCGAGGGGGCTGGTGACGGCTCCCTGGTCGTACGGATGGCACGAGAGGGCGATCTCGTCCCCGAAGAGTTGCTTCAGGATCCGGGCATGTGCTTCGGCCGATTTCGAGAAGGCGGTGACCAGGGCGACTTTCTTGACCACGGGATCCCTCCGGATGGGCTGGGCCATGACGTCGCGGGCCCTGTCCACATCAATGGGCCATTTGGGCGGCATCAACCACACCCATTAGACCCGGAACCCCGGCGGGCGTCGATGCCAAAACCTCTCGGGAAACCTTGACGTTCCCGCGCCCGACAGCCTTCCATGAGGCAACGCACCCGCTTCCAGTGTTGCCGAAATCATTTATTGGGTTTTTTGGGATTTATCCCATTTGTCATTTTACTCCCATTCACCCATTTTTTACCTTTCCCGCACATTCCATGCCTCCTTCCAGGCCAGGAGCAGGAATTCGCACCTTTCTTCCGAAGATAGGCCACATCTCGGAGGGGCGGGAATAATCAGGCACGCGTGCGGGGCGGAAGCCTCGCATGAGACCCCTGGCATGCTTCCTGCTCCATGGCGGCAGGCATTCGATTGCCCCCGAAAGCCCCAACGCTCGATTCCAGCGAACGTCCCACATCAAGGCCTGGTGCATCGCCCTTCTTGGGTGGGCGTATATCGTTTGCGCCCGAGACACCAGGGCTTCCCGTCCATGAATCAAGGAGGTGATCCGGCTCGACAAACGCGATATTTAAACATATTCACATAATAACAATAAAAATAATCGATTTAATATCTAGTTTCACCAATAACATCACTCCATGAAGTGGAATCCATCCGGAAACGCTTGCCATGGAAGCAGGTCCACGGACGCAACGGCCCTCGTTGAATGATGCGTGGATCGAGGCCGTACTTCAATATCGCACTTGTGGATGTTTTTCAATAACCGTTAATTTTCTTCCTCAGGAGGATCTCGTGCGGATGAACCTAGACAAGATCAAGACCTTTTCGATGGGGCTCGCCATGGCGCTCTGCCTGTTGCCCGGCCGCGCCGCCGCGGCCGCGGAGACGGACACGCTCCAGGAGATCGTGAAGCGCGGTGAACTGCGGGTCGCGGTACAGACCTCGGGCGCGCCCTTCAGCTTCATCGACAAGCACGGCGTGCGTACCGGCAGTTCCGTCGAATTCGCCAGGATGATGGGCGAGGAGATGGGCGTGAAGGTCGTCTTCCTGGACTACGACTGGGACGGCCTGATCCCGGCGCTCCTCTCCGGGAAGGCCGACATCCTGGCGGCCGACATGACGGCGAACCTGAAGCGCTCCCTGCGCATCTCCTTCGCGGATCCCTGGTACTACACGGGCGGCGTGATCTTCAAGAAGACCGGTTCCAAGCTGAAGACCCTGGCCGACTGCAACAAGCCGAACGTCAAGGCCGCCGCCATCCTCGGCTCCACCACCGCCACCAACGCCGAACGCTTCCTTCCCAAGGCCCAGAAGAAGCTCTACAAGGGATCCGGGACGCTGATAGTGAACGCGGTCATGACCGGGCACGCGGATGTGGGCCTGCTCGACGAGAGCTCGCTGGTTGCCTACATGGGCGATCTCCCGCCCAAGAGCGTCGAGGTCATCCCTGGCCTGCTCAGCAAGGAGCCGCTCGCCTTCGCCGTCCGGCCGGAGGATCAGCACCTGCTCCAGTGGATCAATCTGTTCTTCGACTGGGTCCGCTCGGACGGCCGGTACGACAAGAACATCAACTACTGGGTGAAGTCCCTGGAGTGGAAGAAGAGCCACTAGAAAACCACGTTGTCGCCTTCCCGGAAACAGATGGGCGCGTATCGGCTGGGGCATGTCCTGCACGGCGCCTCCAGCCGATACGCCCCGCCCGCAGGGGAAGCGATCCGAGAATTGCAACTTCCTGAAAGCATCCCAGGGTTCCTATGATCGAAGCATTCAACTTCAGAGTGATCCTCGAGTACCTGCCGTTGTATCTCAGCGGACTCTGGAACACGGTGTGGATCTCCGGCGCGTCGCTCGTCCTGGCGCTTGTCTTCGCGATCGCGGCCTGCGTGGGACGCCTGTCGGGCGTCCGGTGGGTAACCTTCCTGGCCTCCTTCTACATCGAGAGCATCCGGTCCACGCCGCTGCTCGCCCAGCTCTACTTCCTCTATTTCGGCCTTCCGACCCTCGGGCTCCAGGTGAGCGAGTGGCAGACCGGCATCCTCGCCCTTTCCCTGAACTGCGGCGCCTACATGGCGGAGATCATCCGGGCGGGCATCATGTCCGTGTCCAAGGGCCAGATCGAGGCCGCCATCGCCAGCGGCCTGACTTTCGTCCAGCGCCTGAAGCTGATCATCCTTCCCCAGGCCATCGGGGTCACCATCCCGCCCCTCCTCGGCCAGATGATCGTGCTCGTGAAGGACAGTTCGCTGCTGTCCCTGATCTCCGTGCTGGAACTGACCCGCGCCGGCCAGCTGCTGGCCTCCGACCGGATCATGCCCATGGAAGGCTTCCTCATGACCGCCCTGCTCTACTGGCTGGTCTACATCTGCCTGAAGGCCCTGTCCACCTTCTCGCAGAAGCGGCTCATTCACCATTCGCGCTGATTCCAGGGTAAACCATGCTGCATGCCTACTTCTCAAGCCTGATCGACAGCCTTCCCGTGTTCTTCCAGGGATTGTGGATCACCATCCAGGTCTCGGGCGCCAGCCTGGTCGGAGCCACGGTGTTCGGCTTCTGCCTCGGCATCCTCCGCGCCTGCCAGATCCGGTTCATCAAGCACACGCTGGCCGCCTACGTCGACATCGTGCGGGGGACTCCGTTCCTCGTTCAGATCTTCATCGTGTTCTTCATCCTGCCGGAATTCGGCATCCAGCTCGAGGCGTTCAGCGCCTCCGTCATCTGCCTCACCTTCTACGGGACCGCCTACATCAGCGAGATCGTCGCGGCCAGCATCATGGCCATCCCCCACGGACAGACCGAAGCCGCCAAGGCCTCCGGCCTGAGCTGGTACCAGCGGATGCGCCTGATCATCCTGCCCCAGGCCATGCGTCCCATCCTGCCGCCGCTGGTGGGCCAGTACGTCCTCCTGATCAAGGATTCCTCGGTCGTCTCCGTCATCGGCCTGACGGACGTCGCCCGGGCGGGCTGGCTGACCGTGCAGCGCATCCCCGAAGGGCTGATGGTCTTCGGCCTGGTCGGAATCCTCTACTTCGTCATCTGCTATCCGCTGATCCACCTGGCGAACTGGTTCGAGAAGCGGCTGACGGGGGAGGCGCTTCATCTATGACGACGCCGAGGTCCAGCGATGCCGCATGAGCGCGCGCCCATGAAAACCGTGTGCCCCCCGAACAGGAAAGCGAACGATACGCCAGAGAAGGAGCCGGAAGCATGATCGAGTTCTCGAAAGTCAACAAATGGTATGGAAGCCTGCATGTCCTCAAGGACGTCGACCTGTTCGTCAACGCAGGGGAAGTCGTCGTGGTCTGCGGCCCGAGCGGCTCGGGGAAGAGCACGCTCATCCGCTGCGTCAACCGCCTGGAGCCGATCCACTCGGGCGAGATCACCGTGGATTCCCTCAAGGTCCACCACAGCGACACGAACCTGACCCTTCTCCGGGCGGAGATCGGGTTCGTCTTCCAGCAGTTCAACCTCTATCCCCACATGAGCGCCCTCGACAATGTCGCGCTCGCGCCGATCCACGTGCGCAGGATGTCCCCCAAGGAGGCCAGGGAGCTTTCCCTGGATATCCTGGCCAAGGTCGGCATGCGCGAGAAGGCGGACTCCTATCCGGCCCAGCTTTCCGGGGGCCAGCAGCAGCGGGTGGCCATCGCCCGGGGGCTGGCCATGCGCCCGAAGATCATGCTCTTCGACGAGCCGACCTCGGCCCTGGACCCCGAGATGATCAACGAGGTGCTCGACGTGATGCGGAAGCTGGCCGTCGAAGGCATGACCATGATCATCGTCACCCACGAGATGGGGTTCGCCAGGGAAGTGGCCCAGAAGGTCGTCTTCATGGACGAGGGGCAGGTCGTCGAGACGGGCACGCCCGATGCATTCTTCTCGAACCCGACGAACGAGCGTTCCAAGCTGTTCCTGAGCAAGATCCTGACCCACTGACGGAATCCTTTCCCGGGAACGCCGGGAGGCCAGGAATGCTCGCGGAATCCTCGGGACAAGGTCCCATGAGGGGCTCCGCATCGCCAGCCGGCGCCATGCGTGATGCTCACGCAGGAGACGGACGGCGACCCGATATGCACCATTGCCCATCGTCACGGAGGTGTTGATTCCAATGCAAAACAATCAGTTCTATTCCGAGAATGTGTTGACCCGGGAGGAGATCACCGGCCCCTGGGTCGAGGTGGACCTGGACTGCATCGCCCACAATTTCCGCCAGATCAAGGCTCTCGTCGGCGACCGTCCGCTCATGCCCGTCATCAAGGCCAACGCCTACGGCCACGGGCTGGCGGCGGTGGGACTGTTCCTGGAGAAGACCGGGGCCGCGGGCCTCTGCGTGGGGAAGCTCGAGGAGGCCCTCATGCTGCGCCAGGCCGGCGTCTGCTGTCCCATCCTGAACTTCGGCCCCTATTCGAGGAAGGAGGCCGAGTACGTCGTCGCCCACGATATCACCCAGTCGGTCTTCAACGAGGCCGTCGCTCATCTCGAAGCGGCCGCGGCCAGGCTCGGCAAGAAGGCCATGGTCCACCTCAAGATCGACACGGGCCTCGGGCGCGTGGGCGTGCCCCACGCGGAGGCCCTGGAGTACATCGGGAACCTGGCCCGCCTTTCCCACGTCCAGATCAAGGGCGTATTCACCTCCCTGTCCGAGGACGGCTCCCTGGACGCCATGCAACTGGAGCGTTTCCACTCCGTGCATCGCGCCGCGACCGCGATGGGCATCTCGCTCGGCATCCGCCACATCGCGTCCAGCGCGGGGCTGCTCGTCTACCCGGAGGCGCACCTGGACATGGTGCGGCCGGGGATCTCCACCTTCGGCTACTACCCGTCCACCGAGGAGTTCCGCCAGCGCAAGATCGACCTGAGGCCCGCGCTTTCCCTGAAGACCCGGGTCTCCAACGTGCGCAGGCTAAGGCCCGGCGATTCCGTGGGCTATCACCAAGCCTACGTGGCCGCCACCGAGCACCTCCTGGTCACCGGCGCCATCGGCTACCCGGACGGCTTTCCGCCGCAGCTGGTCCAGGGCGGCGAGGTCCTGATCCAGGGGCGCAGGCATCCCCTGGTCATGGGCGCCACGGCCAACCACATCTACGTCAAGGCCGGGCTCGACGAGCCCATCGCCCTGGGGGACGAGATCGTGGTCATCGGCCAGCAGCAGGATGAACGGATCTCCTGCGAAGACCTGGTCAAGCTCTCCGGCCTCTCGGAATACAAGCTCCTCGCCTGCATCAATCCCTTGATGCCCCGCTACTACCACGAATCGAAGGACCTCGAAGGCAGTCTCTAGAACAGGAGAACGAATGAAGACCCTCAGCGTTTCCAGCGCCCCGGCCGCCATCGGCCCATATGCCCAGGCCACGATCGTGGGCAGCCTGCTGTTCACCTCCGGCCAGATTCCCCTCGTGCCCGGCACCGGCACCCTCGTGTCCGGTCCCATCGAAGCGCAGACCGAGCAGGTGATCCGGAATCTCTCCGCCATCCTGGGCGCCGCCGGGACGAACTGGTCCCGGGTAATCAAGACCACCGTCTTCCTGACGGACCTCGGGGACTTCCAGGCCTTCAACCAGGTCTACGAGCGGCTGCTGGACGGCGCCAAGCCCGCCCGGAGCACCGTCCAGGTGGCGGCGCTGCCCAAGGGCGCCAAGGTCGAGATCGAACTCGTCGCGGAACTCTGACCAGCCTCATCTTCCACTTGGACAACGCCGTCTCGTCCCCTTCATCCCCGTTAAATCTTAAAAAAATCAATTAACCGGGATGACGGGGATGAAGAGGACCAAGGCGGGTTGGGCCCGGATCTGCCGAACGGTCCAGGATGGCGTGTCGCTGCGGGATCGTCGCCCCTTCCACTCCGCTTTCGCCTCGCGGGGATATCCATTCCGGGAAAAGACATGATGCAGACATGATCGTGCTGTACTATCAGCCACATGCATCGAAAACGGGAACTTGAGGCATCTACCAGAGAAGATCTTCCGAAAGAAACGGGCTCCGTCTCCGTTTCTTGCATGCGCCCTATCGGACACGCCGTCCTGCTGTGCCTCTTCTCCCTGCTGCTCGCCTCGTGCGGGGGCGGAGGAGGCGGGGGCAACGGACAGGACACGGGCGACCTGCCCGAAGCACCTTACAAGGTCCACGACCTGCTCCTCGCGCCTGCCTCGACCGGCGTGTACGTCGCGGCCCATCGCGGCGCCCACGCCAGCTTTCCGGAGAACTCCCTCGCGGCGATCCGCGAGGCGGCCCGGCTGGGCGCAGATTTCGCGGAAGTCGACGTCCGCCTGACGAAGGACGAGGCCCTCGTGCTCATGCACGACGAGAGCCTGTCCCGGACGACCGGCGTCGATGCGGATGTCAGCTCCCTGACCTATGCGCAGATCCAGGACCAGACGCTCCTGGGAAGCGACTCCTCCAACCCTGAGACGCTGAGGGTGCCGACGTTCGCCGAGGCGGAAGCCCTGGCGCGCGAACTGGGCATCATGCTCTACGTCGACATGAAGACGGCCCGCGTGGACCTCGTCGCGGACGCCGTCAAGGCCGGTGCCTACTACGAGGTGTCCCTGCTGCACGCCACGCCGGATCAGGCCTCGCAGCTTCACGCGAGGGATCCGCAGCTCCTCCTCATGCCGAGGCTGCAGACCCTCGCCGAGCTGAATACGATCATCGCGGCCTTGCCGGAGACCAGGATCGTCCAGCTCGGCCAGGACCTGCCCGATGCCGGATTCCGCGCCGCCTTCTGCGCCGCCGCCCGGGACGCGGGCATCAAGGTCCAGCAGAACGTCCTGGATATCAGCGGGGATCTGGCCGCCTCCCTGGGGAACTACAGCGTGTGGAAGGGGTTCGTGGACGCCGGCGTATGGCTGCTCCAGACCGACAAACCCGCGCTGCTGGTCCCCAAGGCCCGCAAATTCAGGCTGACCGGCCAATTCCCTTGAGGGCGGGATGAGGCGCCCCCGCCGCGGCGGGTCTTCCGATGAACGGACCATCGGAGCCCCCCTCGGGAAAAGCTGCCAAGATTCTTGAATCATCGACTCCTCCGCTCCGCCTCCCCGCTCTCCGGCGGCAAGGGCGCGACCCAGGCATATCGGCTTCGTTCCTGCGTGTTCCCGTGACCCCCAGTCCGATCTCAACCCTCACTCCCGGCGGCGAATTCTCGAACCGAGGGGAGGAGACGGCCTACCGGGTCCAGCTGCTCCCGGATTTCCGGCGACAGCTCCGCCTCGTCTTCCTGTGCGCGGCCCTCCTGAACGCCCTCTTCTTCCTCAGCGACTGGCGGTTTTTCGGACAGCCGCACTTCGCCGTCGCGGCGGTCTCGCGGTCGGCGATCGTCCTGCTCTCCCTGTTCTGCTTCGCGCGCATCGACGCGCTCCGCACCCCGGATCGCCTGGAGAAGGCCTGCCTCGCCTGGGGATTCCCGGTCGTCGCCGCGAGCGCGGGCCTGGTGCGGCCGCACACCGAGCTTTCGATGTTCGCCATCTGCATGCTGCCCGTCGTCTTCTACCTGGCCCTGCCCATCTCCTTCCGGGGGAGGGTGGCGCTCGGGCTCTCGTGCAGCGCGGCCACCCTGGGCTCCTTCATCGCGGGCAGCCCCCGGTCGGACATCAATCCGGGCCTGATCCTGTCCCTGGCGACCATCAACACGGTCCTGGTCCTGGCCCAGGTCCGGATCAACCGCCTCCAGCGCCAGGCGTGGTCCGCGGCCCGGAAGGCCGAGGAGGCCAGCGCGACCCTCCAGACCCTGCTCCAGGCCGTGCCGGCGCCCCTGGTCGTCACGGCCCTGGAAGACGGCAGGCTCCTGGAGGCCAACGCGGCGGCCCGCGCGCATGCCGCGCCCCTCGCCGTGGACGCCGCCCCGCGGGAGACCGAGGTCCGCCTGAGGCTTCCGGACTCGACCCACCGGGAGGCGATGCTGGTGACCGCCCAGGCCGTGGTCGGCGGCTTGAGGGCCCTCCTCACCATCGTCATCGACATCACCCAGCGCAAGGAGATGGAGGTCCACCTGCGCCGGATCGCCGCCACCGACCCGCTGACGGGGCTCGCCAACCGTTCCAGCTTCTTCAACCGGTCCGCGGCCGAGATACGGCGCGCCGAGCGGCACGGCCATCCGCTGGCCGTGGCCATGCTCGACCTCGACCACTTCAAGCAGATCAACGACACGGAGGGGCACGAGGCCGGGGACGCCGCCCTGAAGGCTTTCGCCGACCTGTGCAGGGCCACGGTGAGGGAGCAGGATCTGGTGGCCCGGATCGGCGGCGAGGAGTTCGCCCTGCTGCTCTCCGAGACCAGGGCCGCGGACGCGCTGCCGGTGGCCGAGCGCCTGCGCGAGGCCGTCGCCGGCCTGCGGAGGGCGGGCGCCGCCCGGAGGATGACCGTCAGCATCGGCATCTCCGAATGGTGGCCCCAGGAGACGAACCTCGAGGCCGCCCTGAAGCGGGCCGACCGGGCGCTGTACGAAGCCAAGCAGTCCGGACGCAACCGGACGAGGATCTGCCATGCCGATCCGGCCTTGGCGCCGGAGGAAGCCCCGATCTAGGAAGCCTCTCAGATTCCGAACAGCTCCCGGTCGAACTGGGTGAGGAAGGTTCCCCCGGTCCTGCCGACCAGCACCATCTCCTCCAGGCGCAGGTAGTACTCCCCGGGGTTCCAGAGCTTGGGCTCGACGCAGAGGACCATGCCCTCGCGCAGCGGCTCGTCGAAGTCCGGGCGCAGCCACGGGTTCTCGTGCACCTCGACGCCGATCTGGTGTCCCATCACCCGGTTCCCCGCAAGCCGCGCGCGCATCTGGTCGCCGAAGCCCAGGGCGTCCAGGCGCCGCTCGATCGCGGGATAGACATCGCAGGCGCGCATGGCGCCGTCGCCCATCCCGGCCACGGTGTCCTCCACCGCGCGGCGCAGGGCGCCGTAGGCCGCCGCGGCCTGGGCCGACGGCGTTCCCCAGTGGAGGCTCCGGCCCCAGTCGGAACAGTAGCCGTCCAGGACGAAGCCGACGTCGAAGGTGATCGCGGCCGGCCCGGAGAGCCCCTCGTCCAGAGGATACCCCGTGACATCGGCGGTGACGGGAGCCGAGCCCGGGCGCACGAAGCAGGCCCAGGGCGAGAAGGACACGTGGCTGGCGCCGGCCAGCCTGCCCCGCCGCTCGATCTCCAGCATGACCTCCCGCTGGGTGACCCCCTCGCGCAGCCAGCGGGCCACGTCCATCATCACGGTGTCCGTGAGGCGCGCCGCGGCCCGCAACGCTTCGATCTCCTCCGGCTCCTTCACCGCCCGCATCCGGTCCAGCAGCCGGGAGGCATCCGTGGTCCCGGGATGCCCGAAGGCCTGGAGCGCCGCAACCACGGCCGGGGCGGGCAGGTAGGCGCCGAGGCCCAGCCGCCTGGGCAGCCGTCCCAGGCCGGAGGCGATGTCCGAGAGGGCCGCCTCCCAGCCGCCGGCTTCCTCCAGGCGCAGCGTCCGCGCCGCCTTGAAGGCCCCCGCGGGATAGGCCCCGGACTCGACCAGGAGGGCGCCGCCCTCCCGCGGAACGAGGACGACGTCCCCCTCCGGGCGGTGGTCCGGGGCCAGCCGCCAGTCCGCCGGAATCCCCGTCAGGTACTGGAACGAAGGGCAGTGCCCGAACATGACCAGATCGAGCCCCCGCTCCGACATTTCCGCCTGGAGTCCCGCCATGCGCCTCGAGAAATCCATCGCCGACCTCCCGTCATGATTCCTTGTTAGCACGATTCCGCGCCAAGGGACCGGGATTCGGCGAGCCCCGCTGTCCACCCTCGACGAAAAGGCCCCGGGGAGGGGCCTTGGGGAGCCTGGAGCGTCATCGGGCGACGGCGCGGAGGGTCAGGATGCGACGGCGAGGTCCAGGCCGTCGATGCCCTTCGAGATCCGGTAGCATCCCGGGCCGCTGATGAGGGTCCGCCCCTGGTTGGGCACCTCGACGCTCTCGCCGGAGGCGAGGATGTGGTCCTGGGTGTCGTCCTCGAAGGTCACCCAGAGGTGCCCCGAGTTGCAGTGGATCCTCTCGCCCGCGAGATCGGTGAAGGCCTTGACGCTTCCCTGGGGAAGGCATCCGTAGCGGGGGGTGAAGTGGGTGGCTTCGGGCATCGGCAGGTTGTTGTGGATGACGGCGATGTGATTCACGGTGTCCTCCTTGTTCCGGAATCCCTGATCGGGTTCCGTGGATAATATATGACCGAATTAGTCAACATATCAGAGGCAGCCGCAAAAAAGATGACCAGATCAGTCAAGATTAAATCAGAACTGTTCCGGTTTTTCCGGACTCGACTGTTAGGCTGCATCCGAACCGGCGGAAAGACGTGTCCGTTCCGTCCAATGCCCGGGCCGGAAAGGGCGATAGGTTCAGGATTCGTTCCTCGAATGTCTTCCGGAGCCGCAGGATGCCCCAGCCCCCTCATTCCCTCTCCCGCGCCGCGCGCCTGCTCTCCCCGATCTCCCGCGCGGCCGTGGCCTCGGGCCTGTGCGCCCTGGCGGGCCTCTCCGCGCAGACGCCCGCTCCGTCCAGCGCGCTCAGGTCCACCCTCCCCTACATCCAGCCGGCCATGTTCGACGCCGAATTCTGGATCCGGAAATGCCCCGAGGCCGACCGCCCGATCCTGGACGCCCAGGGCGTGGCGGCCTTCAACGCGCGGATCCGGGCCCAGCTTCCGAAGTTCTACTTCGACCTGGCGGCCATGGGCCCGACGATTCCCGGAGAAAAGCTCCGGGCGCTCATCGAGCCTCCCGAATATCCCGCCGTCCTGATCTACGTGAACGGCAAGCCCATGGAACCCGGCTTCCTGGAAGCCTTGTTCGGACGGATGAACCTCGAAGGCATCGGGGACGCCAACCCCGTCCGCTTCGGCTACGTCGTGCGCCGGGCCAACCTGCGCCGCTTCCCGAGCGACGACTTCTGCGGGACTTCCGCGGAGGAACGCTGCATCGACCAGCTCCAGAGCGACTCCGTCGATCCCGCGACGCCGGTCGCCATCCTGCACGCGAGCCGGGATGGGCAATGGTTCTACGTGTGCTGCCGGGACTACTCGGGGTGGCTGTCCGCGGGCAACGTGGCGCTGGAGCCGGATCCCGCGGCCTTCCGCGCCTACGTGGAGAGCCCGCGGTTCCTGGTGGTCACCGGCTCGGGGATCCGGCTCGGCTTCAATCCCTATTCCCCGGAACTGTCTGAACTGCCCTTCGAGATGGGCGCGAGGCTCCCCCTGGTGCTGGACGAGCGCGTGCCTGCCTCGGTGGACCACCAGGACATCACCGGGAACTACATCGTCCGCCTGCCCACCCGGGGACCGGACGGCCTCGTCCGCTTCAAGCTGGCGCTGGTGTCGGCCGCCCAGGACGTGCGCGACGGCTACCTCCCCTACACCCGGGCCAACCTCCTGCGGCAGGCGTTCAAGGTCCTCGGCGAGCGCTATGCATGGGGCGGGCTGGGCCTCGGCAAGGACTGCTCCGCCTTCCTCCAGGATGTCTATGCCTCCTGCGGGATCCTGCTGCCGCGGGATTCCGGGCAGCAGCGCCAGGTCAGGAACGCGGCGGACGTGCACTTCGATCCTCTGGATCTCGACTACGGGCGAAGGGCGGCCGCCATCCGGAACCTCCTGCCGGGCGCGGAGCTCTTCTGGGACGGCCATGTGCTCCTCTACGTGGGTGAGCACGGGGGCAGGCTCTTCGCCCTCCATTCCATCTGGGACTACGGGGATGCGAACCGTCCCAAGGGCGCCAGGATCCCCTGGCAGGCCTGCGAGCCCGTGGACGTCTACCAGGCCACCCTCATGGAACTGACCCTCCAGCAGTCCTACAACGGCAAGGCCTTCGAGCGGCTGGTCGCGGGCAAGCGCTACGAATGATGCCGCTCAGGCACCGGTCGGCTCCCGCTTCCGGAAGGTGCCTGGAGTCAGGCCCGTGCCCTTGCGGAAGAACTTCGCGAAGTTGGTGGGCTCGCTGAAGCCCAGGCGGACGGCGATCCGGCCGGCCCGGGCCAGGGGCCGCTCCGAGTAGCCCAGGCGCCGCGCGTAGTCCGCCACGGTCCGGGTCCGGAGGAAGCTCCGCTCCACCTCGGCCTCGAAGAGAGGGAACAGCTCCGCCCGGGCGGGCGAGACCGGGAGTCCGGCCTCCCGCCGGGCTCGACGCCTGCCTGCGCTTCCACGACTCCCGCCCTGGGTCCGCGGCGGGGCCGTCGCCATCGAGGCGGCGACCCTCGCTCCGGGACGCGTCCGGCGCTTCGTCGCCTCGGAGCCGGCCCTGGACGCCGGCGGGGGCTCCTTCATCCGCGCCGACGCGGCGCAGCAGGACGCCGAATACATCACCCGCGGGCACGCGGCTGCGGTCTGGGCGGCCCTCGAGGAAGGGAACTTCATCTGGGCTGGGTCCCTGGCCGCCTCCTCCGCCATGGCGATCCACCGGGAGGCGAAGGCCCGGCTTCTCGGCGGGACGCCCTCCTGGCGCGCGCAGCTGGCGGCCCTGGCCATGCCGCGGTCGGTCCTGTTCGGCAAGCGCTCCCTGCCCCACCCGAACCTTTCGGACCTGCCCGGGGCGGGCATCCGGGTGGACATCGTCCCGGCGGCCGGGCACTCGATGAGGTGGGAGAACCCGTCCGGCCTGGCCCGGGCGCTCCGACTGGCCCTGGCGTAGGCCTCCCGGCGGGTCCCGGAAGGCCTGCGCGGCTTCCCTCTGGCCTCAGCGGGGACGGTAGTCCTTCGCCTTCTCCTTGCCGGACAGAACCCGCAGGGCACCCTTGACCAGGGCGGCCATCTCGTTCTCGCCCGGGTAGACGGTCACGCCGCAGCCTACGGCGCCGACGTGGGTCTTGATGTAGTCCACGACGACCTTGCAGCGGGCCGCGCCCCCGGTCAGGAGGATCTGGTCGATGGGCTCCCCGTCGAAGGCCGGGATCATGGAGGTGATCCACTTGGAGATCTGGTAGGCCATGGCGTCCAGCGTGTCCACGACCGCCTGCTCCCCTTCCTTGTAGCGCCGTTCCAGGTCCCGCAGGTCGGCGGTGCCCAGGAGGTCGATGAGGCCGCCCCGGCCCTTGTTGAGCTGCTTGAGCTCGGCCTTGGTGTACTGGCCCGAGAAGCAGAGCTCGATGAGCTGCCCCACGGGGAGGCTGCCGCTGCGCTGGGGCGTGAAGGGGCCTTCGCCGTCCAGGGCGTTGTTGACGTCGAGGTAGTGGCCCTGCTTGTGGGCGCCGATGGAGATGCCGCCCCCCAGATGGGCGACGATGACGTTGAGCTTCTCGTAGAAGGTCTCGTTCTCCTCCGCATAGCGGCGGGCCGTGGCGATCTGGTTCAGGGCGTGGCTGATGATCTTGCGACGGATGGCCTTGATGCCCGTGATCTTCACCCGCTCGGGCGTCTCGTCCACCACGACGGGATCCACGATGAAGGCCGGCTTGCCGGACCCGGCCACCAGTTCCCGGGCGATGAGGCCGCCGAGGTTGGACGCGTGGTCGCCCTGGACGCCGGCCCGGAGGTCCTCAGCCATGGCCTCGTTCACCGTGTAGGTCCCGTGGGAGATGGGCCAGAGCACGCCGCCGCGGCCCGAGACCGCGTCGATGTCGCCCATGGTGAAGCCGTTCTCGATCAGGAACTTCTCGATGGCGTCCTTGCGGAACTGGAACTGCTCGGTGATGGGCCGGCCCTCGAAGGGCTTCAGCTCCTCGGCGGAATGCTGCAGTTCCCTGGCGATGATCTCCAGGTCCCCTTCGAAGATGGAGAGCTTGGTGGAGGTGGAGCCGGGATTGAGGGCGAGGACGCGGTAGCGCCGGAAGAAGGTGTCCTTGGGAGTCCGGGTCCACTCGCCGTACTTGTGCATGCGGAGCGCGCAGGCCTTCACCGCGAGGCGGATGTCCTCGGGGCCGCAGTCCATGGCCAGGTCCACGCCGCCGAAGTGCAGGGCGAAGAAGACGGGGAACTTCTTGGCGGCGGGGAACCGGACGGCGTAGAGGTGGTAGAGCAGGTTGCCCATGTCCAGGTTGGGGCAGATGACCACGTTGGGTGGGCCCGGCCAGTTCTCCAGCCTGGACCGGTAGTACATGGCCGAGCGCTGGGAGAGGGCGGCGTTGATCTTGACCTCGCCCTGGATCTTGATGGACTTGTAGCGCTCGCCCTTCTTGATCCGTTCCTCGAGGTATTTCGGCACCAGCTCCGTGGCCGCGCGG
>Ga0209099_1001085_pt1 | contig 29346 bp, 30 predicted proteins | sample AD_JPNHW2_MetaG_FD_184430 | JGI IMG/M metagenome (GOLD analysis project Ga0209099, IMG submission 184430) | Active sludge microbial communities of municipal wastewater-treating anaerobic digesters from Japan - AD_JPNHW2_MetaG (SPAdes) (version 2) | ecosystem: Engineered > Bioreactor > Anaerobic... | reverse complement strand
GTTCATGATATCAAAAGGAAACATTATGCCTTCAACACTTCGATAGTCGCTGAAGGTGAAGTCAACTTTGTAATCTTTCCCTCTAATATTTCGAATACCAACTTTTTTCTGAATAAGAAAAGTTTTGCTGTCGATCAAATAGTACTCAACAACGTTATCGCTGCGTGTAACTTTTATCCTATATACATCCCAATCGCCCAATTTTTCTAATCCAACAAGTTCAAGGTTATATCCTTTTTCCTTCCAGTTGTAAAAAAGACCATCAAAATCGGCCAGAATTTTTATGTCACCTAAGTTTGCTTCTGGGATAACTTGTGGATTTGGATTCTTAGACCAAGGCGCAGTAAACCAGCCACTTTGTCCATCAAAAACGGTTAATCCGGTAATGTCGGCATTATCCTTTTCCTGACGGAATTTATTTGGTCTAACCTTATATACCTTTACAGGCATTATGACCCATGTTGTTATAGTTCCTGTCATTATAACGGACTTAACATTTTGAAGTTTGTCAATACCGTTTGCTTTATAGAATTTGTCAAGTACTTGCTCGAGATTTTGCTCTTGAGCAGTTGTAGTTGAAGCAGCTATTAGAAGAACTCCAACCAGAATGAATAGTTTTTTCATAATTATAGGATTAGAGTTATTGCTATTTGTTCTTAATGTCATATGCTACAAGCGATTTGCCATGTCTAATGTAAAGAATTCCATTACAAATTACTGGGTGAGAGTAATGTGCTTTGGTTCCTTTTGCGAGCTTAAAAGTGCTGATCTGCTCAAGTTTTGGACCGTTCGGATTGAATAAACCAACCTGTCCTCTTTCGTTGTAAAGGTAAAGCAGATTGTCAGCTTCAATAATTGATCCTCTATCAAACTTAACAGAGTCAGTAATTTCACCGCTGTTTGAGTTAACAGCATAGTATTGTCTTTTTTCATAACCCGATGTGTAGAGGTAGTCGTTTACCTTGATAAACGCGCCAAAGGTGTTGTCGCTTTTTTTATTCCGCCAAACTTGGGTAATGGAAGAGCCATCGTCAGAGAGTTTAAGTTTAACCGAGCCATTACCATCTCCAGTCATATAGTAAATGAAACCATCTTCAAAGTATGGAGTATTTACATGTACATCACCTTCTGATTCCTGCTTATGCGACCAGAGAAGTTTCCCATCCTTTGTGTCAATCCCAAGCAAAGCGTGAGCTGAGAAGGTAACAAGAATGTTGCGTTGAGAAAGTTTGATAAGAACTGGCGAACAGTATGCTGTTTTCTCACCTAACCCCTTGCTAATCCAAATAATCTTACCAGAAAAACGATCCAATGCAACAATGTTGGTGTCTTTACTCCCAGGAGAAATATAAACCTTGTTGTCCTCAACTAGTACTGATTCTGAGAAGCCAAAGGTGATCTGTTTTGCATGAAAATCTTTCATCATATCAAGCGACCATTTTATCTTCCCTGTGTTTGCTTCAACACAAGCAACAATTCCCCAACCGGTAGAGATATAAACCAAATCGTTAACAACAGTTGGTGTTGTTCTAACACCAGGATAGTTGATTATCCACTCCTTGCCGATTTTGGTTTTCCAGAGAATTTTCCCGGTTAAATCGAGCGAGAAAAGGTAGTTAACGGTATCAATTTCACCCTCAATAAAAATGTTTTTTGAGGTAATTGCAGGCGATCCGTAACCGTTCCCAATCCCTTCGCATTCCCATAGAAGAGAAGGCCCATTTGCTGGCCAACTTTTAAGAAGATTCGATTCTTTATAAATGCCTGTTCTGTTTTCACCACGGAATTGAAGCACTTCCTGTGCCGCGATACTACCCGTAAACAAAGCAAAAAGCATTGAAAGAGCTAAGATCTTTTTTAATCTCATAGTTCTAGAATATTAAATTGGTTAACTATTAGATAGAAGTTCTTCTATCTTGATTTTGAATATATTTCACCTTTAGATGTAAAACTATTAAAATTGTTTAATGGTGAAGTGTTAAAAATATAACGAAAGAATGATAAAGTGAAATTTAAATAGATGAAAGGGAATAGTAGTTCTTTATTTCTCCATTATTTCAAGAAGTTTTGTTGTTGTATTCCAATTACGAATGGTCATGCTCTGGTAAATTGGGAGGGAAATCATCCTAGTTAATCTGCTTTGTGATGCTTTACTAATTAGCTTTGATGCGTAAACAACCAAATTGCTGGGGTAAATAGCATCAACACCCTCTTTAAGTTTGATGCTCTTGATGACTTCATCAGCAGTTAGCGGATTTTTTAAAAAATAAACATCATACCTGAAGCTATCCGTATCACTGCCAAATCCCTGAGGGGCATTACTTACAATCTTTTCGAGTTGTTTCTGGGAAACAATGACAACCTTTGAGCGGTAATTAAATCTTTCAGACAATACTTTTTCAATATTACTTGTGAGTTTCTCAATGTCGTTTGCTTCCGATTCGAAAAGTACATTTCCGCTTTGGATATAGGTTTGGACATTGGCGAATCCTATGCTTTCAAAACATATTTTCAAATCCACCATTTTGATAATGTTGTTTCCGCCAACATTGATACCACGAAGAAGGGCAAGGTATTTATTCATTTTTATTAAAAAATTGAATATGATTAAAATAAAAAGGGTAGAGCCTTGAGGCAATACCCTAGTAAAAAGTTAAGTTCATGAGTTTACTTTTCTACAGCACATTTATTCAGCACAACATCCATGAGGTATCCTGTACAAATGCCCTTTATGCGAATTTCATCACCAGATTTTAATGCAGACTTGTCTATAGCAGATTTGTCAAACCCACACATTACGCCAGCCATATCCTGTGGATTTTTCAAGTAGATAGAAACGCTGGTGCTATCCTCTGTTATTTTATCAATTAAACCGCTAACAAGCACAATTTTATCTAGATAAGTTTTATTTGCAACTTCTTCATTGTCAGAAAAATTCTTTAAAAGATCGGTTGCTCTAATCTCAATATCAGCCTTTTTTGAGGCAACGCTAATATCCGCTTTACGAAATGCGTATAGCCACATAAAAATGCCAATGATAATTCCAATTAGTACTACTGCTAAGGCAAACCAAATTATTTTTTTCATAGTTGCAAGGGTTATATGTAATATACAATCAATTAGCCGAATAAGGAATGTCAACAGTAATCTCCATTTCTTTGGCTATCTTATTTTCCACAAGTTGAGGTATTTGAATCCCATAGTCTTTTGGGATAACTTTGAATTTAGCCTTTGCAGCTATTACACCATTCGCAATTTCAATAGTTCCAACAGTTGTAATATTTTTAGTCACCCCATGAATCGTCATATCTCCAGTAACCTCTGCTGTATAAGTGCCATCCTTTTTAAAATCGATTTTATCAAGATTGGTTATCTTACCCTTAAAGGTAGATTTTGGAAATTTGGTTGACTCCATGTAATTCTCGTTGAAATGCTCCTGCATTAACGCTACCTTAAACTCGAACGATTTATTTAGTAAATTGAATATGATATCACCCGTAGATACATCGAGAATGCTAACCACTTGCTTATTGTGGGCTTCGATCTCTTCCATTGGAGTATGAGAGTAAAACCAGATATGTCCAGTTTTTGCGATATACTTTTGAGCATTGGCAAGTTGAACAACTGCCAGAAAAGCAAGTAATAAAAATTTTGATTTCATATTCGTTCAATTTTATGGGTTGTAATGTATAACAAACTAAACCTATTTTGGTTGCTTTAAACCAAAAACCCTTGAAATATTAAACCCCAAATGTATCCCTGCATTGTTCCATTTACTGGTGGTCTCACCGATAAATCCTTTTTCAATCATTGCAAGGGAATTTGTCAGCATAATTTGGAACACATGTCCGCCTGTTTCAATGTCAAAACCTAAAGCAAGCGGGTTATAGGTTTTTGCGCTTTGATAATCGTTGTTAATAGGAATTACGTAGTAATACTCAGCGTTAAACGAGATTCTTGCAGTTAGTTTGAACCTTGCTCCGGCGCCAACTGACCATATGTCATTGGGATCCATTTCAGTAAGGGTCATGTTTCTATGCACATACGTTGGATTTATCTCTAAAGAGAATCGCTCATTGAATTTCCTAGCAACAAGTAGTTGGTGAACAAAACTTGCCCTATCCCAGAAATAAACTTTCCCCGATATACCCATCGAACTTGCATTTAATGAGTTGATTGCTAAACTTGTGAAATACGACAGGGAAATAGGCATGTTCTTTTTGCCGCTTGATTGGCGAAGAATAGAAAATTTAAGGAATCCATCGTATGTTTTTTCGTAGGTGCCACGTCCAATACCAATCATAACCCAATCTTTAATTCCATATTCAAGCCCGAAATGGATATTAGCTTGATCAAGTCCCCATAAATTGTACGAACCGCTATTGAATTGTCCAAATCGATGCGAGATTCTAAAATCGAGTTGACCTTCGGGCATTCGCTCAATGGAATGTCCATTGATTATTCTTGTTGATTTAAAAGTAGCAGAGGCATATTCAGTTTCGTTACCGGTTGCTTCTTCTAATAGTTTGTCAATATCCTGAGCAAATAGAGTTGTAGTAGGTAACGCGAAGGTTAATAGTAGAAATATTTTTAAACGCATAATGATTCTGTTTAATGTTTGCTAATTATTTGGGGCGCCGGCATTTACCCATTTTTGAATAATTGTAATCTTACAACTTTCAAGTTGGGTCGTTCCTTGAGGCATTGGTGAATAACCGCTTGAGTGCTTAATTGTGCCCAAAAGTTTTCCATCTAAAGCCCGGGTTTTAACATCGGTATAATCTTGAAGTTTTATCCCCCCACCATACGATGCCGCAGCAGAATTTGAATGACAGGAGAGGCAATGATTCTCAAGGATTGGAGCCACCCCCCCTGAGAATGTATAATTTGTAGTATCACAAGGCGTTATTTGTGGATAAAGAAATTCTTGACTGTCATAGTAACATCCAGAAAAAGAAATGAATATTAAGATTACGCCAATTGGAATTAATATTTTCATAAGATATCTTGTTTGGAAGATTTACTGTCTGTATAAGTTATTTAGTTTCTGGCATGCTATTATTTATCCATATTTGAATGGTTCTTATTTGGCATGTACTTAGCATTCCCGAAGGAGGCATAGGAACAAATCCAGAAATATGCTTAGTTGCACCAAGTATTATTGGTGTTCCGTTCCGAAGGGTTTCTGAGTAGTATTTTACCTGAGTGTAACTGCTCAAATCTACACTACCACTTGCATTAGTTGCATTATGGCAACCGATACAGTTTACTTGAATTAAAGGGGCAACATTTGCGGTATATGTTAATGTTCCTGTTGTATCACAGGTTGTCCAAGGACAGTTACTGTTTAAAGCACCATCGGCAATCCATTGCCTGAGGAGTTCTCGTTGAGCCGTCGTAAGGGCAGGGTTAGGCGAGGGAGGCATAATATCTTCCCCTGCAGAGGTACTTGTTACTTGATAAATTTTACTTGAGTTTGGATAATAAGGAATAATCCCTTCCCCATTTTGCATTACAGTATTGTAATTGGTAAGCACATAATCCCCCTGATGACTAGTTACATCATGGCAGCCTGTTTTTCCACAGTTAGATTGAAATATTGGCGCAATATTCTGGGTGAAGCAGATTGTATCCATATTGTACTGTGGTCCACCACCACCTCCCCCTGTAGTATCACAAGTTGTGTTTTGTGCTCCCTGTTCAATCCAAACAAGTATTAAGGTTCTTTGATCTTTGGTGAGTGGTTGGTTTGGAGGCATCATGCCTTCACCCCCGCTATTCGTTATTACTTCGTATAGTTTGCTATTTGCTGCATCGCCAGCTTTTACAATTCTCATTATTCCTGAGTAGGAATTTGGATCAAAACCACCCTCTTTGCTAGGCCCATGACACATTCCACATGATGTTTTTAGCATCGTGAGTATTTGAGTTTGAAAGCAAACCGTGTCGAGTTGATCAATTCCTAAGGGATCATGCCGGCAAGAGTTTGTGAAAAGAAATGGCAGTGCGAAGAAAGCCACCACAAAGATTGATAATAAAAACTTAGTATACTTCATTTTATAGGGAGTTAGACTAAAACAATGTTACGCCTTATTAAGCCTTGAATCAATAGGCAATGCGTTGATATATATCAATTTTTTTTATTAAAAATTGTCAAACTCTAGATTGCAGATTTTACCCTTTCGAGGTTTTGATTAAACGTTTCGGAGTTAAAGTTAGGGTTGAACCCACGGTTTAGTTCAATAACCCCAGTTTCATAGTTGACATAACCTTTAATAAAATGCTTAGAAAGCGTGAATACCTCGTCTTGATTATCGTTAAAGCACGGAGGGATTTCGGTTAGCATTTGTTCAACTTGAGCAAAGTGCTTGTTTAACTTCTTGATCTCATTATCGTAATGATTGTAGATATCATTTGATATACAAATTACAATGATGTACTTGCCGTAATACTTTCTGATATTATGTTTATAAGTTAAGTCAACCGTATCGTTAATGATTTGCTCTGCCGTTTTTTCAAAGGAATCAACAAATTTGAATCCTTCTTCAAAAATTTTCCGAGCAATGCCTTCATCCTTTGTGTAGTGAACGAATATCTTTGTCTCCTTTTCGTTTGAGAAAAGGAATTTGATTACATTTTCATCAAATAGTTTATCGCGTTTTGCTGTAGTTTCGTTGCTAACTACTCTAAGTTTTTCAATGAGGTTTAGTACATTTTCGGTATCCCAATCCTTTTCGAATTTGGTAAGTTTACCAACCATTGTTTCAATAAGACTATTTTTCTTGCTTAGCTGGAAGTGAAGAAATATGATGTAACAAATTAATATGCCAATTATTATATACTCCATACAATTTTAAACTTAGGCATCATCTATGCAAACAAGAACTGCAGATAAGAGTTCAATGCTTTTTGTTATTAACAGTAAAATGCACAAACAAACTAAGATATATGTTTTTAGTATGAAATACAATAGTTTAACCGAATATCAATATTTGCTCCCTTAATTTGTATAGATTAACTTGAGAAATAAATTTAGATATAATGATATAATTAGATTTATATTTGTCACATTGATATTTATATTCCGAATTAATTGCGATTAAAATTTCTATTATGAGAATTTGCGTTTACTGTGCGTCTAGTTCAAAGGTTGATAAAGCATATTTTGATGCCACCCAAAAGCTTGCTGAAGAATTTACAAAAAGGGGAATAACACTTGTTTATGGTGGTGGATCAATGGGATTAATGGGCTGTATGGCCGATAATATTCTTAAAAACAAAGGCACAGTTGAGGGAATCCTTCCTAGGTTTATGGATAAAGTAGAGTGGGGGCATAAGGGTTTAACTAAACTAACACTTGTTAAGGATATGCATGAACGTAAAAAGCTTTTAATAAAAGATGTTGATGCTGTTGTTGCTCTTGCTGGTGGCTGCGGAACCCTTGAGGAGTTAATGGAGGTTATCACCCTGAAGCGTTTGGGGAAGTTCACAAAACCAATTATAATACTTAACACCAATGGTTTTTACGATCATCTCGAGTTACTTCTCAATAAGATGATCAAAGAGCATTTTATGCGTGCTGAGCATGGCGAAATATGGCAATTTGTTAAGCACCCCGAAGAGGTAATTCCTGCCATCGAAAATGCTCCCGAATGGGATAGCTCTGCAATTAAGTTTGCTGCCGTTTAATTTTCCAAGTTTTGCTGAACAACTTTTTATTGGTTGTGTTTGTAACCTAACCAAACTATAATCTATTGCTATGCAAAAATCATTCTTATGTTTTTTTGCTTCGTGTTTAATGTTAATCCCAATGCTTGGATTCGGACAATCAGTGACTTTCAATGTTACTACAGTTACCGATAATGGAACATTCTCGCCTAAGCATGTTCTTGCCATTTGGGTTAAAGATGCTAATGGAAGTTTTGTAAGGTCAATTAAAGTAATGGCTAACACTCGTATCCAATATCTGTACAAATGGAACAAGAACTCTGGAGGAAACAAGGTTGATGCCATAACGGGTGCAACGCTTACATCTCATCAGTCACACACCGTAACTTGGAATTGTAAGAATACCAGCAATACTCTTGTTCCTGATGGAACTTATAAGATGATGATTGAATATACCGATCAACATGCGCAGGGGCCAATAGATTCGGTAACGTTTGTTATCTCAGGATCATCGCAGCATGTAACCCAAGCAGATCAGGCTTATTTTAAAAACATTTCACTTGATTTTACTCCATCAACAACAGGTGTTGGTGATAATGGAGTTGCAAACCAAGCACTTTCGGTTTACCCAAACCCAAGTAGCGGACAGTTTAACATTAGCTACTCAACGGAAGAGGTTGCTGGCCCAGTTTCTATAAAGGTTTTTGACTTAAAGGGAAGTGAAATTTACAATGAGGTTGTTAATGCCGATAAGCTGAAGGGGTACCCTATTAACCTATCGGGGAAGAGCAAAGGAGTATTTATTCTAGAACTTACAATGAATAAAAAAACGATTAGCCAGAAAATTGTGCTTAATTAGCCAATCTTTTAATTTCACGTTGAAGCCGTATTATCTAAATACGGCTTTTTTAAATTGTAATTTTCATTTGATGGAGACTTTTTGTTAAATGTTTTAAGTATAAACAGAAGTTAAAAATCATTTTTTTTAATGGGTTAATGATAATTGCCAATTTGGTTTGAATCATTTTACTATTTTTGTTCAACCTAAAAAAGCAATTATTTGGAACCTGTAAAACTTATTAGCCCCTCGCGCGCTATTGCAATTGTTGTATCAAACATGATTGGCACAGGGGTTTATACCAGCCTCTGCTATCAAGCTCTCGATATTAAATCGACTTTTGCTCTACTATTTATTTGGATTACAGGAGGTATTGTTGCCTTATGTGGTGCGCTGACTTATGGTGAATTAGCCGCTCGAATCCCTCGTTCTGGCGGCGAATACACATTTTTATCAGAACTATTTCACCCCTCTTTTGGATTTCTTTCGGGTTTTATATCTATAACAATCGGCTTTGCTGCGCCAATGGCGTTGCTATCAATGTACATGGGGAAGTATGCTAGTAACTTTATTCCAGTCTCTCCCGAACTAATCTCTGTTGGATTAATCTCTATTTTATTGCTAATTAATCTGTCAAGTTTTAGGCTGGGGACAAACTTCAATTTCGCAACAACTATCATTAATATCCTTCTGATACTTGGTTTTGTAGTGTTCGGATTATATAATGGTCCCCACAGTGGTTATAGTTTTACAATAAATAGCACATCCCTAAAAGAAGTTATAAGTCCAGCGTTTGCAGTTTCGCTTGTTTATGTTTCATTTGCATACTCTGGATGGAACTCAGCAGCATATATCACACATCAAATTAAAGATCCGGTAAAGAACCTTCCTAAAATACTCATTTTTGGGACTTTAATAGTTATTACACTCTACACTTTATTGAATTTCATATTCATATATTCAACGCCACTTAGCGACATCGTTAGTAAAGGCGAAGACTTTGCTTACATATGCTCTCAAAACATATTTGGCAACACCGGAAGCATATTTGTAGCACTTTTGATATCAATTGGACTAATTGCGTCAGTTAACTCTTTGTTAATCATTGGTCCACGCGTAACCCAAGCGATAACCATCGACTATCCATCTGTTAAAAAACTAGGAGTGGAAAATAAGCACGGCGTACCTTATGCTGCAACTATCTTGCTCGCACTAATCTCTTTAATCCTTTTTTGGACTCAGACTTTTAAAGATATTGTTACAATGATTGGCTTCACCCTTGGAATTTTTACCATCTCATCTGTGATCGGTATTTTTATCCTTCGGCATAGGCTTAAAAAGAATGGTGCTAAAATCTATCATACATTTGGATATCCTTTAATTCCCATACTCTTTATTGCTATTGAGGGTTGTATGATGGTATTTGTTCTTGTTAAAGAGACTAAACCATCGCTAACAGGGATTGCCATTACGTTATCAGGACTAATCTTTTATTACATACTTATTAAATCGAAGAAACATGTTAACTAAAAAATTAATCGTTTGCCTTGCATTAATTCCTGTTATTGCTCTATCGTGCAATCAGAAGCCAGCAAAGACATCAGTTAATACCGATACAGTAGTTGTTAAAAAGATAACTTTTCCTTACGATACCATTACCGATAATCGTGTTGCGTTTATCTCTGGGATGGCTCATGGTAATACTGAATGTTTGGGTAATCTTGAATCATCTACAAAATGGAAATCTTTCGCGTTGGCTATGGATACCATGTTTGCCAAGATTGAGACCAATCGTTTGGAGAAGATGAAGGTTTGGGCGGATAGTCAGCTTACTGATAACAAAGCCAAGACCACCGTTTTTTATCCATTCTCTGGACCTGATTTCCTTAATGCAAATGTATTCTACCCACATGCCGATCAGTACATTATGATTGCGCTTGAGCCCATTGGCAATTTGCCAGACCTTTGTAATATGCAAGTGAAAGGGGTGGATAATTACCTAACCAATGTTAATCGTTCATTATCCGATATCTTTAAGCGTAGCTATTTCATTACCATGAAAATGCTTGGAGCATTAAATAAAGATAGCGTTAACGGTACTGTTCCTTTGATCTCCCTATTCATAAAGCGTACAGGTCATAACATTGTTTCAATTAGGCCTGTTGGAGTTACCCCAACAGGTAAATGGCAATACCTAGATAGCCTAAAGAACTTGAAGGGAGTTACTAAAGGTGTTAAGATTGATTTTGTTGATCAGGAAAGCGACAAACCACAATCAGTATTTTATTTCAAAACCGATATATCTGACAATGGTTTGAACCTTAACCCTGGCTTTAGAAAGTATTTATCACAATTGCCAGAATGTTATACATACCTTAAAGCAGCATCATATCTTATGCAGTGGAAGGAATTCTCAATGATACGTAACACCATTTTTGAGAAGAGTAATAGCATTTTGCAGGACGATTCAGGTATTGGATATATTTACTTCGACAAAACTAAATGGGATATTCGCCTATTCGGTAAGTATCAAAAACCTAATAAAGAGTTTGGAAATATTAATGAGCCTGAGTTAGCAAAAGCTTATAAGGATTCAGTTTATCGTCAAGTTCCTTTTGTACTCGGGTACAACTGGAAGACCTTATCAATTAATATGCTATACGCTGTTAAGAAGGGTAAGATGAAATTACCAGCAGGGAAGTAAAATGAAAAGGGTCAGCATATTACTATTGCTGTTCTGCTTTTCTCTAGACTCAAAATCGCAGATTGTCGATTCTATACAATCAATTATAAATAGAGATACCTCCTTGGTCATCAAGGAGGTATTTTCACATCCAGAGCTTTATAGGCTCAGAATTATCCTAACCGAGGTTTCTACCGATAGTAAAGGCAATAAGAAGTTAACAACTTGGCACTATCGCGATACTAGCAAGGAATACTTTTACCCTGCTAGTCTGGTCAAGATTCCCTTAGTTTTGTCGACTTTTCAGTTTATTAACGAGCAGAGAGTGTTTAGCAAAGATTTATCGGATACTTTGATCGATTTATCCTGTCCAGTTAGAAAACGAACTATTCATGATGATTTGTTTTTGATGCTTTCGGTTAGCGATAACTATGCATTCAACCGCTTGTATAATTTGGTGGGCAGCAAGTATATCAATATTAGTTTGTTGAAAAAGAAGTATCTGAACACGTATGTTATCCATCGGTTTGAGGCGGGCAGCCCCGATTATCATCAAACGGCTTTGCCCGTTGAAGTGATCTCAAAAAATGGCCGGGTATACAACCATCCAACTGATGCGATGTACTGCCTTATCAGGCATAGCATTGCCGATAGCCTTGTTGGCATAGGTTATATGGTTGGCGATTCGCTGGTTTCAAAACCAAAAAGTTTCCGTTTTCACAACTATGTCGATTCCCGGGATGTTCATGATATGATGATCAGCCTAAAATATCCAAATCTTACTAAACGTAAACCCTTCAACATTATTGATGATCAGAGGGCGTTGATCATAAAATTTTTGCAAACAAGTCCTCTTCACCCCGAAACAAAAGAGTATTCCGACACATCAATTTATCACCAAAATTTCTTAAGATTCAATCTTTTTGGGCAGGACAAGAAGGTTTCGTACCCTGATGTTGAATATTTTAATAAGTCGGCTATGGCCTACGGCTTTTTAGGCGATTGCTGCTATTTGAATGACCCCAAAAATCATGTTGAGTTCTTCCTCTCGATTGGTTTGTATGTAAATAAAGATGGCGTGTTTAATGATGATAAGTACGAGTACGATAGTATTGGACTCCCGTTTATGAAAAGGCTAGGGGAGTTAATTTACAATGCGATGAAACAATCAACGATCAACAAACAACCATCAACTAATCTTCCGGAATAACCACTGGGAAATCGTAATCAAACTTTAAGAAATTGGGTTTACCCAGTATATACGACATGAAGTCGTGATATGCATCTGAAAATTTGAAACGGTTTATATCATAGTACTCATTGGGTAGTGGGCGATTGAGGATTTTTCCCATGTCGATTGATGTGGTGTTAAACTCCTCAAGTTCTTGATACTTAACCATCTTTTTAAGTACCGGCATCTGCCCATAGTCTTCACGTAAAAGAAGGTCAACTACTTTATCGGCGAGGGTTGTAGTTAGCCTTCGGTCATAAAGGCGGCATTCGCCCGAACGAGCGTAGTAGCCAGTAGCCTCGGCTCTTGCTGCAATTCCAAGTTTGTTTGAGATTTCAGATGCCACTATGCCTCCGATCCCTCCAAATCGTGGGTGTCCGAACTCATCAACCTCGCCACTAGCAAAAACCATATCAACCTTACCTGTTTGATCGTTGTACCAGCGAACCCCTTCTGAAACGGCTACAACAAGCGATTTCTTTGGAGAGCTCATGTATGTTTCTTTAATCGTTTCCAAGAAGAAATCTTTGCGCTCTTTGGTAATCTCAAACTCGGGGACAAGCGCAAGCTCAGCGCCACCGTAAGCAGCTCCACCGTTAAGCCAACCAGCATCGCGCCCCATCACCTCAAGTACAATAACTCTTGAATGCGATTCTGCTGTGGTTCTTATCCTTGCTGCGTATTCCATTACGCCCTTTGCGGCCGAAGGGAAACCAGGGCAAAGCACTGCTTCTATCTCTTTGCCATTATATGTGTGGATAGTACCTGTTCGCAAATCGTTATCAATGGTTTTGGGGAAACCAATAACAGGTATTCCGTGGAGTTCATATAGTTTTTTTGCAACCCCGTTGGTGTCGTCGCCACCAATGGTAACAATCACATCAATTTTATATCGCTCTAGGTTTCGAAGAATTTGTGGTACACGATCCTCCTGATTTTGCTTTGAGGGGAAGGGGTTTGTTCTGCTTGAACGTAGCGCAGTTCCTCCATAAAACCCATCATATGGTTGGTTGGTAAGGTCCAGTACATCTCCATTTCCTAATAATCCTTTCCAACCATGCCTTATTCCATAAACTTTGTATCCAAGAAAAGATGCCCTATTTCTTATCGCTTCAATACTTGAATTGATAGCAGGGGTATCTCCGCCACCAGTTAGAATAGCTAAAGTTTTTCCATGGAAAAGTTTATGCTCGCATCTCATAAGTTATAGTTTGAGGAAGTTGAAGGAGATAAAATTCATTAGCCGAATTTCAGGAACAAAAGTAAGAAAAATCTTCAAGATCCTTTATTGCAAACGTTTGATATTGTATTAATGAAACCTTCTTGAAACTTTTATGTTTAAGTAACAGCATATTTTATATTTGCAATTGAATAATTAATACCAAGATATTGTAAAATGAATCAAACAGTGCTAAAACTAAAGCCTGCAGCCAATAAGCCGATACTCATGTTTTTATCCGGGGCAATGTGGTTTGGGGTAGGCGTAATGCTTAATTCGTTTGCTTTGCATTGGTTGATTACATATGGAGAAGGTTGGGCATACCTATATGCAGCCATAGGCTTTCTGGCTGCGTTAATTATTCATCACTTTGGATTTCTTAAGCTAGCCGATAAGAATTTAGGTAGAATATCTTATCTCAACGATAAACCCTGCGTTTTCTCGTTTATGTCGTGGAAAAGCTACTTGATTGTTGCAGTAATGGTAACCATGGGTATAACCCTTCGTCATTCATCGGTGCCAAAACAATACCTATCGATGCTTTACATCGGAATTGGTCTTGCTCTCCTTTTTTCAAGTATTCGTTACTTCAGAGCGTTAATTTCATGGCTTCGAAATGGTGGATCGAGCTAGAATGATTGCTTGTTACGGTATGTGAATAGTTTGCTATCACCTAATTCATCATAGGAATAAAACTCGCGGTTAAAGGCTGGCGCTTTAACGCCATCGTAAAAGAACTTATTCCCAACAAAAACCCTTGCCTCGTCCCACAGGTTTTTTTCTACAAAACTGTTGATTATCATAGCTCCTCCTTCAATCATTACAGAGTTTAAGTTTCTATCGTAAAGTTCCTTTAGCAGTTGTAATTCCATTCCCTTTGCAAAGTCTATTGTAATGATTTCAAGATTTGGAATAGCAGCAAATAGCGGCTTACGAATCGATGCAGCAGCATTATTCCCAATGAAAAGTAGGGTAGGGATTGAACCATCAAAAACATGAGATTCAATTGGTAATCTAAGCTTTCGATCAATTATAACCCTTGTAGGAGTTCTACCGCTCCAATCGCGAACGTTTAGCTTGGGATTATCCTTTTCAACGGTTCTAGTACCAATAAGAATCGCTTGCTCCTCACTTCTCCAACGATGAACTAGTGAGCGCGAAAGCTCGTTGGTTATCCAAACTGGAGCAATCGGATCTTCAGGTTTTCTTATAGCATCAATAAACCCATCGAGGGTTTGCGCCCATTTTATGATTATGTAAGGCCGTTTCTTTGTATGGAAGGTTACAAACCTACGGTTTAGATCTAGTGCTTCTTCTTCCATTACACCAACAACAACATCTCGTCCAGCCTTTCGAAGTATTTCAATACCGCGTCCCATCACCTTTGGGTTAACATCCATTGAAGCAATAACAATTCTTGGTATTCCCACTGCTAAAATGGTATCGGTGCATGGAGGTGTTTTCCCAAAGTGAGAGCAGGGTTCAAGGGACAAATAAAGAGTTGATTCTTTTAGTAATGATTTATTTTTAACCGAGTTAATAGCATTTATCTCTGCATGTGCATCGCCGTGTTTAATATGATACCCTTCACCAATAATCTGGTTCTTGTGAACAATCAAAGCGCCAACCATTGGGTTTGGGGCAACGTTGCCTTGACCATTCTGCGCCAACTCTAGGCATCGCGCCATGTACATTTTATCAATGTTCTGGGTATCCATTTTATTTTTTAATTTTGTTAGCAAATTACATTTAAACGATGGAACAATTCACTGCCTTAAGCCTTTTGCGCTATACCGCCTCTTTGCTTAAGGATACTTTCCCATCGGAGGAGATACAGGCACTTCAAAGGTTAGTTTTCGAAAAAAAGTTAGGGCTCCCTATACATAAAATCTACCTTTATCCAAATGACCCGATTGATCCCGAAAATGCCAAAATTATTGTTGACATCGTTTCAAAGCTAAAATTACAAAAGCCAATTCAATATATACTCGGTGAAACCGATTTTTTTGGGTTAAACTTTAAAGTAAGTCCAAATGTTCTAATCCCTCGACCCGAAACAGAGGAACTAGTGGATTGGGTGATCAGATCAGCTAAAATTGAACAACCATCAATTCTCGATGTTGGAACGGGTAGTGGTTGTATTGCTGTTAGCCTTGCAAAGAATATAAAAGGAGCAAACATCACTGCGATTGATATATCTTCCGATGCTCTTCCGGTTGCAAAGGAGAACGCCTGCAAGAATAATGCAAAGGTTGATTTTTTTAAGGTAGATTTTCTTGATTCATCTGTTAAAGTACCTAATGCTCCTTTTGACATTATTGTTAGCAATCCACCCTACGTGAGGAATTTAGAAAAAGAGCGGATGAGGGTGAATGTGCTTGATCACGAACCGCATTTAGCATTATTTGTTAGTAATAGCCACCCACTTATATTTTATAAGGCTATAGCTGAAAGGGCAGGTGAATTACTTCGTTTGAACGGTTGTGTTTTCTGTGAGATAAACGAAGCTTTAGGCTTTGAAACAGCAGAATTATTTAAAGACTTTGGCTTTTCCGAAGTTGAGATTCGAAAAGACCTTAACGGGAAAGATCGAATGATTAAAGCAATTTGGAAATGATTGATAAAGAACTTTCTCCCGAAAAAGCTATTGAACGAGCGCAATTTCTCTGTGCTAGGCAGGAGAGATGTTCCGATGATATTCGAAAAAAACTGGTGCAGTGGAAGGTGCCTGTTAGCAGCATTGATTTAATAATAAAAAAATTAGTTGCCGATGGTTTTTTAAACGATGAGCGTTTTGCGCTAATGTTTGCTAGGGATAAGAGTAAGTTTAATAAATGGGGGCCACATAAAATTTCCTATGCGCTTAAAGCAAAGCATTTCTCTGAGGAGACTATTAAAAAAGCTCTCGGTGAAATAGAACTCTCTATGGATCAATCAAGTCTAGTAGAGATTCTTACAAAAAAGGCTAAGAGTGTTAAGTCGAAGTCTCCTTACGATTTAAAGGTGAAACTAATACGGTTTGGTTTATCCCGTGGCTTTGAATATGAGCAGGTTAATAAAGCTGTAGCTCTTATATTTAGAGGTGATTTGTAGGTTTTTGTTATCTTTGATGATTCTTAAGAAAACATTTATTCTTTGTTGTAAATAAAAACTTAAAATTGACATATGGTTGAGAGCGTTTATACTTGGATAGGGTTTATTGTATTTGTTCTGATGATGCTTGCATTGGATCTTTATGTTTTTAATAAAAAACCCCATGAAATTAAAATTAGAGAAGCCCTGATTTGGAGCGCAGTTTGGATAGGATTGGCTCTACTTTTTAACTATGGAATTTATATCTGGATGGGGAAAGAGAAGGCAATGGAGTTTCTAACTGCTTATGTTGTCGAGAAGTCTTTAAGTGTAGATAATCTCTTTGTTTTTATAATGATTTTCGGTTTTTTCAATGTAAAGTTGGAGTTTCAGCATAAAATCTTATTCTGGGGTATACTTGGTGCCTTAATTCTTCGTGCTATTTTTATTGTAGCAGGAATTGCCCTAATTCATTATTTTCATTGGATTATTTATGTTTTTGGCGTCTTCCTTATTTTCACTGGAATTAGGATTCCGTTCGAAAAGGATAAAAAAATTGAACCCGATAAAAATATTCTAGTTCGTCTTTTTAAAAAGTTTATGCCTGTTTCTGGTGATACCGAAAAAGGAAAGCTGTTTTTTAGAGCAAACTATAAAACTTATGCTACACCGCTTTTTATAGCTCTTATAATGATTGAGTTTTCGGATCTGATTTTTGCTGTCGACTCAATTCCTGCGGTGCTTGCAATATCTAACGATACATTTATTGTATATACATCAAACGTGTTTGCAATTCTTGGTTTACGTTCACTATATTTTGCCCTTGCAGGTATGGTAACCTATTTCAGATTCCTCAAATTTGGTCTTTCTGCAATTCTAATATTTGTTGGGGTGAAAATGTGTATATCCGGATTTTTTGCCATCCCCACCCTCGCATCTCTATCGGTTATCCTTGGTGTTCTTTTGGTTTCAATTTTAGCATCTGTTTTTATTCCTGTAAAAGAGTAGTTAACGCAGATCTTAGTTATTATTGATGAACCTAGAAATATTAACTCACTTTCAAGTTGACAGCAATGAACCTATAGTGAAACCTATAGGTTCTGGTCATATAAATGATACTTATTCAGTTGCTTTAAAGGGTGGTACATTCCCTTCGTATATACTCCAGCGAATAAACCATTCGATATTTCCAAATATCGAAAAACTTAGTGAGAATATCCACAGAGTTACAAGGCATGCCGTTGATTTAGGGGACGGCCGTTACCAGATGATGCAGTTAGTTGCTGCAAGAGATGGTAAACTTTGGCATCAGTCGAGCAACGGTGATTATTGGCGAATGTTGACTTACATTCCCGATTCTAAATCGTTTGATTTAGCCCCAAGCAATGATTTTGCCTTCGAAGCAGGGACTGCTTATGGTTGGTTCATAAAAACATTATCAAACCTAGAAGGCTCTCCACTTTTTGAGGTGATTCCCGGTTTTCATAACCTTGGGCTAAGGATTTCTCAGTTAAAGATAGCAATTGAAGAGAATAAGGCTGATCGTGTAAAGAGTTGTAAACCTGAGTTGGATTTCTATATATCTCGATGCTCTGAAATGCTTGCCTTTGATAGCCTAATTGGTACAATGGAAATACCTTTGAGGGTAACTCATAACGATACGAAGATCAATAATATTCTTTTCAACACTATAGGGAGGGCTGTGAGTGTTATCGATTTGGATACTGTTATGCCTGGGGTTGTACACTATGATTTTGGTGATGCAATTAGAACCATCGCCGCAAATGCCTTTGAAGATGAAACCAATCTTTCTTTGGTAGGACTAAATATTGATCTTTATAAATCCTTCTCTACGGGATTCATTAAGGAGCTAGAGGATCATCTTACTAAAACCGAACTCGAATATCTTCCAAAAGCACCAAGGATGATGGCCTTTATTATGGGAATTCGCTTTCTTGCAGATTACTTACGAGGTGATACCTATTATAAAGTTAAATCCCCAGAACATAACATTCAGCGTGCTAGAAATCAAATGGCCCTGATAATCGATATGGAGAGTAAAGCACCATCAATGGGTTTGTAGTTACCAGTATATTGTAACAAGACCCTTCCTTGGTATTGCTCTGTAGATGATTTTTGCGTCATCTTTGGGAATTCTTATTTTAATATACAAACGGTATTCAGGTACCTCGAATCGTGCAACTTTTTGAAGTGCAATACAAGAGTTTTTTATTCTATCAGTGATATCAAACTGAATTTGGTTATATAAATCCTCTGATTTGTCGAGTTCTTGTTGGTAAACAAATAGTCTAATCCCATTATTTAGCTCGAGAATGTAGTTAATTGGCTCAAAGCTCGATGTGTCAGGTATAGCATCTGGTTTGAACTCAGAGGTATCCTTTGGGGCCATTTTAACTTGAAGGGGAATTTTTTTTATGGTTGCTGTATCCTTTACAATATTCAAGGCTGATGAAAGCATTGAAGCAACAGCATAGGAGTTGGCTTTATTGAAAGCTTTGCAAATGCGGAGGTAGCTGATTTTGGTTTTATGAACTACTACACCATTAATTTCTAAAGTTGCAATGCTATCCTTCAGGTTTAGAGATAGACCTATCGAATCAGTTTCAGCCATTGCAATTCTTGATTGGATAAAAGCCTTATCTTTTTGAAGCTCAACAAAAGTTGAATCAGTAAAAAACCTTTCGTCAATAGTAGTTTTTTCAATTTGCTTGTAGCTGAAATTATCATTAATCTCGGTGATTTTCCTTGAGGTACTTATCAACGACATTACAGTATAGTACCCCAAGAAAATAAATACGATTGAGGCTATTCCCCAAAGGAAAATTCTTATCAATAGAGAAGCTGTATTCCGATTGTTTCCCATATGTCCTATGTGCTAATAAATATAAACCTTTGAACCAAAATCAAGTGTTTTATATACAACCTTTAAATCATCGTCATTTAATCGAATACATCCATGGGTTACTGGCATTCCAAGAAATCTTTTCCAGATTGTCCCATGAATCATGTAATCGTTTCCAATCGAAAGAGCATAATCTCCTAAAACACCATATTCATACCTTGAATCATCATTAGCCGATGGGATTGGTAAACCCTCTTCAACAAAAGCCCAATCGGGTTTTTTCCAAACGGGATCAATCGTTTTATTTAGTATTTTAAATTTCCCTTTTGGAGTTTTGAAAATCCATTTTTTTGGACCTTCAGTTAGCAAAAGAATATAACTACCAGAGCTGCAAAATCCTTCTCGGATCATTTTCTTATTTTGGTAAAGGTAAAAACGATTCTTAGTTGTGCTTATTACTATGTATGGTTGTACGGGCGTGAATGTTTCAAGTTTTTTAGATACTTTCTGATGTTCCTTATTTAGAAGAGCTATTTGTTTTTTGTAGATAGGTTCTTTTTTGAACAGGCTATCGTTTATTTCAATTCTTGTTCTGCCTTTACCAAACTCCTGAATTCCAGGAACCACGTAAAGAAAAAATAGGACTAATGCAGGTATTAATAGAATAGATAAAATGGAGAAACAAAGGAATCTCAAAAATCTGATGAAACCACTTCGTTTAGGTTTTTTATTATTCTCATTCGATTGATCGGAATCAATGTCAGAAACAGTTACTTCATCCTCAATTTTGCTGTTGTTCTCTTCCATCTGAATGATATCTACTATCGTGAAAAAATTTGGTTTAAATTCTTTGTCGAGCCTACGATTGTTACAGGTGTTCCAATCGTTGCTAACCTAAAAATTAGATCCATTTCTGAATCCTCAAGCGCAATACATCCCTCTGTCCAATCAACACCTTTGCCCCCGCTACCATGAATTTCAATACCCCCTCCAATTTTTGCATAGCTGGGGATTGTTCCTCTAGCCTTTTCTTTATTAAAACGTTTTTTATCTTCCTCGTTAGGGTAATCGAGTAGTAATGCGTTGTTGTATTTTGTGCCAGAAAATTTACTAATAATTTTATACTTTCCTTCGGGAGTGGCTTTGTCTCCCATTCTTAGTTTATCTCCAACCCAGTTTCTGCCTAGCTCAACATCAAACTCGTATTTTTTTGCTCCATTAAAGTAAACAAAACACTTTCGTGAAAGTTTATCAACAACGATTGAGTAAGATTGGTTCTCTTTAGATTCTTTTATGGCTATCTCTGTCCATTTTTTCCAAATTGGGAAGGATCTAAGATATTGTTCAAGATCAGAATATGCTTTATCGTACACCGATGAAAGCAGGTCGTCTGCTTGGTTAAGTTTTGTATTTGCTGTAATTAATTGTCCGTTTTTATATTCGATTAAACCCTCTTCGTACAGCATCTTCCCCTTTGAAATTGAGGTTCTAAGTTCTCTGGGCAAAGGGTAACGGTCAAAATATGCGTTTATATCTTCAATTAATTTCTCTAAAGAGGCAACTTTGTCTTTGAGTTTAGTTTGATAGTTGTTGGAATTTGATTTTGAGGTTTCAATAGCCTTTTGGGAACTTTTAAGAGATGCTTTAGCAAACTTTGCAACCTTGTCGTATTTTCTGAAATAGATAAACCTTTTGTTTTGCTTTCCCCAGTTCGCCATTGCTGAATCATAATTGGTTTTTGCATCTTTATAAAGCTCTTTGGAGTATGTGTGTGCCTTGCTTTTAAATGCTTTTGAGAGGGCAATTCGAGCTTTTTTTACATCTTTCGATGGGGGTTGTGGTATTTGACTAATTAGGATGTAGACAATTAGAGAAAGTAATCCCGCTACAGTAAATATAACTAACGACTTAATTAAGACCTTGTTCATCACTCAACCGCTATTCGCTTTTACAAAAATCCCCGGGAAGTTACCCGGGGACTCTTTATAACACAAGTAATTAATTACTTATTATCTTCTAACTTTAGCAATAGCATCTTTTAATTCAGTGTTGATGCCAGTAGCTCTTTCTTTAGCAGCTTTAATCTTGTTTAAAGCATCCATGTAGGTACCTTTATCATATGAACCTTGAGCTTCAACAACAGCAGCGTCGATGTTAGCCATCTCGGTTTTGATTTGCTCTAGAACAGCAGCACCTTCTTTACCTCTTGGGGCTTTCTTGAAAAGTTTACCGTTATCCTCAATGATAGTCTTGATGTCAGTCATTGTGGTTTCAACTTCTTTCTTTACTTCTTCTTTCTTAACAACTGCATTTTTAGCAACGCCTTGAGTTTGAACTAAAAGAGCTTCAAGTTTCATCTTAGCTGGACCAAATTTCTTGAAAAGTTTTGATTTTTGAACTTCAACGTCAGCCATGATAGCTTTCATTGAATCTTGAACTGCTGCAAATTCAGTTGGAAGATAAGTAGCTGCTTCAACTTTAGCTGCACTGTCAATAGCTGCATTAACTGCATCAATTTGAACTTGTGGAACTTTTCCACAACTTGAAAGGAAAGCAACCATTACGATAGCTGCTAAACCCATTAAAACTTTGTTCTTCATTTTTTTGTTTTTTAAACTTTGGTTTGTTTTTCTACTATGGATTGAATGTTAAAAATCTTGTTTGAAACAAATACGGCGCAAATGTATAAATATTAAAAGAAAAAACCATAATTTTTTTTTATATTATTTATTTTCAAACATAAATTTGAGTGATTTAACAAATTGATAAACAGTAAAAAGATAGATTTTTAAGCGCTTTGTAAAAATATGTAATTCAGAAATAGTATAAAGAATTTAGGTAGAAATTAGTGTAAATTACTTAACAAATGTGCCGAATAATCCAATTATAACGTAGGTTTATAGATAAAAAAAGAAGGGTTTGCCTAACCCTTCTTTTTAAGAAAATTTACTTTCAGTTGCTTTTATTCTTTTTCTTTAAGCTTCATAACTCCCATCATCTGCTGAATTGTTTTATCCATTCCCTCTGTTGAGCCATCAAGGAAAATAACGTTTCCTTTACCTGTTTCAGCAAAATGCTTAATTGCTTCGGTCCACATCGAGAAAAGTAAGAATGATGCATCAAGGTTAGCTTCGTTCATTTCCTTAGCGGCCTGAGCCATACCTTTTGCCATCTCCTCACGGAACAGTGCAATACCCTGTCCTCTCATAGTAGCTGCATCGCGTTCTGCTGCAGCAGAGATTTTGATTGCGTTACCTTCAGCTTCTGCTGCCTTTGTTTTAGTAATAAGTAGTGCTTGACCCTCGTTCTCTGCGGCAGCTTTTAGGTTATTTGAAGCAACAACCTTAGCCATTGAGGTTAAAATTTCTTTATCAAAGGTAATATCGTTAAGCTGCAGGTCGATTAGGTGATAGCCCCATTGTTCAAGAGTTTGGTCGAGATGCTTTTTAACCTCTTGAACAATCTCAGTCCTAAGTCCAAGAATTTCTGCTTGCTTTTTGGTTGCTACATAGCTACGAATAGTTCCCTCAATTGTACGAATTAAAGCTTGCATCAAATTCCTGTCATCAATAAACTTAAACGCTACGTTCTTTATCATCTCTTCAGATTGGTTGATAACACTGTAAAGAAGCATAGCTTTAAAATAGACGTTGGCCTGGTCGTTTGTAACAGCCTGAAATTCAAGTTCTACCGATCTGTTCTGGATAGATATTCTTTTGTAAATTACTTCAAATAAAGGAATTTTAAAGTTCAACCCGGGGCCCATAACACGGCGATACTTGCCAAAAATTGTAACTACTGCAACATATCCCTGACGAACGGTAACAAATCCTGATAGGATTATAATTACGCCAACTGCGATTAGTATAAAAGGTAAGTACATAGCTTATTAGTTAATTGGTTTATTATCCTATAAAAGTATAAAAAAATAAGCAATTGTAGAAAAAAACAAGTATTTGAAATAAGGGGTTGGTAATCACAGGTATTACAAGGAGTTTAAGTTAAAAAACTTATGAATAGCACTATATTTAGAATAGATACTACCCCACCAATGATATAAATGAGTGTTTTTGTAAAAAGTGTATTCTTATACTTACCCATTACTTTTTCCGAAGATGTTAACTTAACTTGTAGAAATATAGTAATTGGTAGTTGAACGCTTAAAATCATTTGCGAAATGATTAAGCCACTGAAAGGATTAGAAATTAAAAGGATAATTGCAAATGCAACTAAGAGTGACACTAAAACACCGAGTCGGGAATGGTTGTCTTTTATATCATAGGGCTCTTTAAATATACCTGCAAAGATAGTCCCTGCAGCCATTCCAGATGTTATAGTTGATGCAACCCCGGCGAACAAAAGTGCAACAGCAAAAACAATTCCAGCATTATTACCAAGGAGTGGGGTGAGTAACTGCTTTGCTTGTTGTAATTCGGTTACCTGAACATTATTCTTATGAAATGTAACCACCGCTAAAAGAATTATTGCACTATTGATAGCCCAACCAACAAGCATGGAGAAAAGAGTATCAAAAAATTCGAACTTAAGCTGTTTTTTAATAACCCTGTCATCGTGTAGGTTCCACTGTCGACTTTGGATTATTTCTGAGTGGAGGAATAGGTTATGAGGCATAACTACAGCACCCAAGACGCTCATGATAATTAGCATTGATCCGCTTGGGAATGAAGGAGTAACCCACGATTGGATGGCATGCTCCCAATCGACATTCACCAATGATAACTCGTAAATAAATGATAGCCCAATAATAGAAACAAAGGCTATAATCCATTTCTCTATTACTCGGTAAGAGTTAGTAAAGAGCATAATTATAACAAATAGCAGCACAAGGAATGATCCTGCTCTTATAGGTATGTGGAAAAGCATATTTAAAGCAATAGCACCTCCAAGTATTTCGGCCAGAGAAGTAGAGATCGAAGCAATCATGGCTGTTGAGAGGAGAATGTTTGCGTACCTTGGCTTTAGGTACATACTAGTTGCTTCCGAAAGGCATAAGCCTGTTGCAATTCCTAGATGGGCTACGTTGTGCTGAAGAATAATCAACATAAATGTAGATAGTGTTATTACCCAAAGTATTTCGTATCCATAATCAGCACCAGCAGCAAGGTTCGAAGCCCAATTGCCAGGGTCAATAAAGCCAACAGTTACAAGTAGCCCTGGGCCAATGAATTTGAATATCTCCTCACCGCCAAATTTAGGCCTATAATTAGAGTCGATTTTTTCAAGAAACTTGAACATTTTCTAAGATATATATAAAGTGTTATATGCTAGCTTTCTCATCCAATCTATATCTATTCATTAAAACAACTAGAGTTGTTAAATATATGTAAAAGTTTATCGTTAATGCTCTTTGCCAAAGTCCTTTATACTGAACAAGGAAATTTTCAGGATTATCAATCGATTTAGCTAAACTAAATAGAATAATAAAAACTAAGCCTAAAGCAACAGTAATAAATGAGTAATTATAAAACAAAGGAAAGTACTTTTTGATATATATTTTTTGGAGTACAAAGGGTAATATCATTATTGCAAGTATTCCAATACCACTCAGAATAATGTGTAACATGCTTATGAAATCAAACCCACTATCGTTATAATTTACAGGAAAAACCCCTGAGCAAATTCCTTCTCCAACTCCGTAAAACACAAAAAGCCACGAAGCCAATTTTATGTATTTGCTTGAATTGTTAAATGATTTATAGAAGCTAACTCCAAGTAAAACAAACATAAAACCCAAAATTGACCACCAAACAGACATTATACTCGATACGGGACTAATTGAAGACCCCATTTGACTTAAAGTGTCGTGTAAATGACTATAGCCAGGATAATGCAACCCTTGTATTGTGGATATCATTACATCGCCTAGGCAAGCGGTGATACATATCAAAAGAGATATTTTTGAGAATTGCCTATTCATGGTAGTTTTTTAAATAAAAACATCGTCAAATTGTTAATAGTTCATCTTTTTTGAAAAATTAGCTATACAATACATTAGACCTTTATAGCCTTTGTTAACGCCATTGGTATTTGTATTAAATCATAATCATTATCATATATAAGGTATTTGTTGTACCAAACAGGTGAGTATTTTTCTTTAAAATCTCTAAGTCCTTTATAGTGAGAAAATGCTCGTATTTTCTCATAGGCAAATTTCATCGATCTTTCGGAGAATGTATGCGGATCATCTAGTCCCGACATTGGAGCAAAGCCTAAATTCACATATTTATACCCACACGACTTAAGATATTTAAACATCTCAATCATTATAAAGTCAAGTACACCGTTAGGTGCATCTTTTGTTTTTCGGATTAAATCATAGGTTGATTCTTCGGGGGCGTAGTCGGGAATAATGTTTAGAAATGCAACCACTTTTTCTTCGCTGCTTTCGACAGTAATAATAGTATGATTCTTTAACTCATCCCACATAAACATTCCCTGAGAGAAAATTATTTCTTCTCGGCCAGTATCAGCCAACCATTCATCTGAAACGGCTTTGATTTTTTGAATTATACCATCTTTGATCGGTGGTTTGTGAATCTGGGTTTTATAACCTCGTTCAATTACTTTGTTAACAGCGTTTCTAAGGGATTTTTTGCTTCCCCCTTCAAGAGAAAAAGTGTTTAAATCAACAATTCCTTCCTGTCCGAGGAATAGACTTTTTTTGCCTAGCTCACTATAAATAAAGAGATCTTTTTCGGGTACTCTATAATAAGTGCTTTTCAGCCCACTCTCAAAGCAATAATTGTCAAAAGCTTTTACCGTTGATTTAAAATTATCGAGGTTGTTTGTTACTGGATTTTCAAGTGCAATTGCATACTTTCCAGAAACCCGGAATGCAATAAATGCTTCTAAATTATTAGAGAAAAAAACCATTTTATCCATGTATGTCTTAAAATAGTCAAGGGGTGAGTTACCATATTTGTTTACTATTTCAAGCGCTTTAGCATGTTCTTCTTTGGAGGTATTGTTCTGTATGACTAGGGGTTTAATTAGGGTATAGATCAGAAATGAAAGTGAAACAAATCCGCTTATGTTGATTGAAAGAAGAAAATGCTTTGCAAACGAATCTGCTGGAGCTAAATCACTGCTTCCAACTAAAAAATAGTATTGAAGGCTATATCTTACCGATTGTAAGAAACTGAAATCGATATTAAAATGTTTTTTGTCCAAAAAGTAGAAACCAATAACGCCATAAACAACAACTGCAAACAAACTTAGTAAAGCAGTTTGTATGCCAATAAATCGTAATCTTGGATTGGTTTTAACATAATACTCTTTTCTTGAGTTCCAAAGAACAACAATTACAACTAATGCGACAAGTGCTTCTTCGTAATCGATTGCTTTGGTTAGATGTCCAATTAATGATATTACTGAAAGGAGCAATGCCGACCCCCATGCCACCTTTAAGCCTTTAAGCATAAATGCTGATGTAACTAACATGAATAAGCCTGCAAGGATTACAAAATAGTTGGACGTTGTTATGGCATCTATAGGAATGAAGTTTTGAATATAATCCAACCTTTCGGGAATGGCGGGAGTTAACACAGAAATAATATTGACAATTCCAAGCCCAAACAGTAGTAATGCAGGGCCTACCCTCATAAGCAAACGGTTAACTTTTGTCAAAAAGCTTAAAATGCCAGCAATAAGAGGTGCCCAAAATTCAAAAAACCTGTAAAGAAAGGTAATTGAAATAGCTTCAACATTACTATACCCGAATTGCACCAGAGCGTATGACATTCCTACCTCAATGGCTCCCAAACCCCTAAGGAATGGTGAAATGATCAAAAAGACAACAGCAATCAAATACCCCATTAGCGCTGCGAATATTGAAGGATGAAGTTGTAATGCTATCATTGCAATATATAAATGGAGTATCCCAACAAGATCGATAATTATTGAAACAAGAATGGTGACGATAAACTGTTTGCGATCAATTTTTTTGCTTTTGAAGTCATCAATAAATACTTCTAGTGTAGGCCAAATTTTTAGCAACCATCGATAAAGAAAACTTTTACTTACAATTAATTTATACAATACATAGGCAGTAAAAGTTAACATTACAACAGCTCCCAATGCATACCATTCACTTGCCCCAATGCTTCCAACAAATAGTGCGTATGAAAAAACAGGTATCGCTACAACAACAACTGATAGTATTCCAACAAATGCATAAATTGTGGATGCAAAATGAATATTTGATTTTGTAACATCTTTGTTTTCAATATCTCCTGAAAAGAAAGCCAGAGAAGACACTCCTCCCGCAGGGAGAAATATGCTTATGAAATTTCTTTTCAAAAAGAGAATAGTTGCAGATCTAAGCGATACTTTGCAATGCACCGCTGCGAAAGAAGTTACATACATAAGGCCTTGAAAAATTATGTAAATTCCGGTGACAATTAATCCAAGTAATACTAATTGCCATTTCGATGATATTAAGGTGTTTTTCACATCGCTTAACTCAGCCTGTTCGTGCTTCAGGAACCAAATCCCAAGAATAATAAAGAATAGTGTTAGGATAAACTGGCCTACAAGGTTACCATTTTCACGAATAAAGGAGACACTCCGTTCTTTAACAAGATGTAACATAGTATTTGATTAAACGCATATTAATGGCTTAATAAAAATCAATTAAAAGTAAGTAAAAAAAGATATTTTTCCAGTCTGATTACCCTTTAATAACTTATATTAACAGTTTCAATATAGATTTGCTTATTTAACAAAATTGCCAACTTGAATAATTAAATATTGCAATTATGGATATACAACTAAAATACAAGTTTATTGATCTGTGGAATAGATTTTTCCCAGCAGTTGATTTACCTATCACTTTTTACTTCTCAAATAACGATGGAGGTGCAATCAACATAGAATCAACTAAGGGTTGGAGTTGTTTAATATGCAATTTAGCTAAAGTGCGAAAAGGTGAATCCTTAACATTTAATGCAGAGTCAATCGCCTGCAATGGGGCAAAACGCTACACAGGTTATAACGTTGAAATGAATTCTACCTTTCGCTATTTCTTGTCATATGGTATTGAAGGGCAGGTCAGAGGTGAGCGATATAAAATATCACCTGAAGTTGTAGATGAAACCCAAAAACATTTGGTAAAACTTCCAGTTGAAGGGAAAAAATTGATTTTTAAGAGATGGGATAAACTTGATGAGATGGACGAGCCAGAGGTTGTGATATTTTTTGCAAAACCAGAAGTTCTGTCCGGATTATTTACCCTTGCTAATTTTGATCAAGTTGATCCAAATGGTGTTATCGCCCCATTTGGAGCGGGTTGTGGTTCAATAATTCATTATCCTTACCTCGAGAATAATAAGGAGAATCCTAAATGCGTTTTGGGAATGTTTGATCCATCTGCAAGACCATGTGTTCCGGTTAATACTTTTTCATTTGCTATTCCAATGAAAAAATTTATTAAAATGGTTTCGTATATGGATGAAACTTTCCTTATCACACCAACATGGGATAAAGTTAAGCAGCGGTTTGATAAATAATTTCTAGTAGGTTGTTGAGCTGAAAATCAAACCTTATTATTGGTTTAACGTATATTTATTTAGGATTAGCTTTCATGAGAATGTAAATTTTTAATAAAAATATTTATCATTTTTCCCTTTATTGCTTGAAAAATTGATATATTGTTTTCAGATTTTTGCTGGTCTATGAGATTTTGGATAACATTTCTCTTAAATTCATTTTCACTTCTTATCACATTACATTTTTGCGGTAATGCTCAGGAGTT
>Ga0209099_1001084_pt1 | contig 29356 bp, 25 predicted proteins | sample AD_JPNHW2_MetaG_FD_184430 | JGI IMG/M metagenome (GOLD analysis project Ga0209099, IMG submission 184430) | Active sludge microbial communities of municipal wastewater-treating anaerobic digesters from Japan - AD_JPNHW2_MetaG (SPAdes) (version 2) | ecosystem: Engineered > Bioreactor > Anaerobic... | reverse complement strand
AAAAAAATGTAATTTTGCAGCCTCTAAAATAACTTTTATTAATTTAAAAAGTATGGCAACAACTGCAGATTTCAAAAACGGATTATGTATAGAATTTAACAATGAACTTTGGACAATAGTTGAATTTCAGCATGTTAAACCAGGTAAAGGTCCGGCCTTTGTTCGCACCAGAATTAGAAATTTAAAAACAGGTAGAGTGTTGGAAAACACTTTTACGGCAGGCGTGAAGATTGAATTAGCCCGAGTAGAACGCCGACCATATCAGTTTTTATATAAAGAAGGTGATAACACATACACTTTTATGCATAATGAAACCTATGAACAACTTGAAATTCAAGGTGAATTAATCAATAATACCGGATTACTCAAAGAAGGGCAAACTGTCGAAATTATGTATCACACTGATACCGACACTCCCCTATCATGCGAACTTCCTCCTTTTGTTGATTTGGAAGTCACTTATACTGAACCCGGTGTTAAGGGTGACACTGCTACTAACGCAGCTAAAAGAGCTATTGTTGAAACCGGTGCAGAAGTATTTGTTCCTCTTTTTATTGAAACCGGAGAAAAAATTAAAGTTGATACTCGTACCAATAAATATTCGGAAAGAGTAAAATAATATGAAATTTGAAAAAGCATTAACCCTGAATGAATTACTAGAAATAATTCAAGGGAATATTACAGTAAAGGGAAATACACATAATTTAATTACCGGAATCAATGAAATTCATTCTGTTGAGCCCGGTAATTTGTCTTTTGTTGACCATCCTAAATATTATGAAAAAGTTCTTGGTAGCACCGCCAGTGTTATCCTGATCAATAACGATGCTGCTGTTCCTGAAGGGAAAACGCTTCTTGTTACGGATGATCCTCTTCGCGATTATATTAAAGTAGTGCGCCACTTTGTCAAATTTAAAAGTCAGAATGAGGCAATTAATGCTAATGCCGTTATTGGGGAAAATACAATCATTCAACCCAATACTTTTATCGGGGAAAATGTTATCATCGGAAAAAACTGCATTATTCATTCTAATGTAAGCATTTATTCAAATTCCATTATTGGAGACAATGTAATTATTCATTCCGGTTCGGTGATTGGAGCTGATGCTTACTATTTCCAAAAAAGAAATCCGGAATGGGTAAAACTTGAATCCTGTGGACGTACAATCATTTCCGATGATGTTGAAATTGGCTGTAATGTAACTATTGACAAAGGAGTTTCAGGAGATACTTTTATTGGTAAAGGCACTAAATTTGACAATATTGTCCAGGTTGGACATGACACCTATATTGGAGCTCACTGCCTGATTGGGTCGCTGAGTGCGATTGCCGGATGCACTTATGTGGACGATGAATGTACTCTATGGGCTAAGTCAAGTGTCAACAAAGATTTATATGTTGCCAAACGCACTACCCTTTTGGCTTTGTCCGCCATTGACAAAAGTGTTACTGAAGAAGGAACTGTTCTCTTTGGAGTTCCGGCTTATGACGCACGAAAAAAATGGAAAGAAATGGCCTGCAGTAAAAAACTCCCTGAATTATTTGACGAATTTTACCAACTAAAAAACGATTTTGATAATCTGAAATCAGAAATTAAGTCGTCTAAATAGTGGAAAATAAAGAAAGTAATGTCAAAATAATCTCTGTTAATAATTCTGTTGAATTATCAATTCCATTTATTGAAAACCCTATTTCTGCCGGCTTCCCAAGTCCTGCTCAGGATTTCCTTGAAACCGGAATTGACCTCAATAAAGAGCTGATATCACACCCTGTTTCTACCTTCTTCGGAAAAGTTAAAGGTGATTCCATGAAAAATGCAGGAATTGATGACGGAGATTTAATTGTTATTGATAAATCCCTGACTCCAAAAGAGGGAGATGTGGCTGTCTGTTTTATTGATGGGGAATTTACTCTTAAATTTATTAAAAAAGATACTAATTGTATTTGGCTTGTCCCTGCAAATCCAAACTATAAATCTATCAAGGTTACTGAAGAAAACAACTTTGTAATTTGGGGTATAGTCACTTTCTCTATTAAAAAACATTAATTCCCAACGATGTTTGCACTTGCTGATGCCAATAATTTTTATGCATCCTGCGAGCGGGTTTTCAATCCGGCATTGCGTAATAAAGCTATTGTGGTTCTGTCTAATAACGATGGATGTGTTATTGCACGAAGCAATGAAGCAAAAGCTTTGGGAATCAAGATGGGAACCCCTGCGTATCAAATAAAGAAACTGATAGAGGATAATTTAGTAACTGTCTTTTCATCTAATTATATTCTTTACGGCGACATGTCTCAAAGGATGATGCAATTACTCGGCAGCTATGTTCCCGATATCGAAATATATTCTATTGATGAAGCTTTCTTAGATTTGCGTTCTTTTGAGAGATTTGATTTGCTTAAATATGGGGAAACTATTGTACAGACTGTTTTCAAAGGAATTGGGATTCCGCTGAGTATGGGAATTGCCCCAACAAAAACACTGGCAAAAGTAGCCGCTAAATATGCAAAAAAAATAGGAAAACAAGGAGCTGTCAAACTGACTAGAAATAACCACGAAATTCAAGAAGCCCTGCACGATTTTCCTATTGAGGATGTTTGGGGAATTGGTCGCCAATACTCTAAAGCTCTTATCTCTGCAAATATTACAACTGCTCTCCAATTTGCACAATGCGATAAGGATTGGGTTAGAAAGCATTTTTCCGTTGTGGGAGAAAGAACGTGGAGTGAACTAAATGGGAATAGCTGCATTGAATTTCAATATTATCCCCCTGAAAAAAAGCAAATCTGTACATCACGCAGTTTCTCCCCAATGATTGACAATTATGATACTTTGTCGGAAGCTGTTGCCTCTTATGCCGTGAATTGTGCCGGCAAACTCCGACAACAAGCAAACGCTGCCAACACTGTGATGGTTTTTATTGCGACTAACCGCCATCGAAAAGATTTGCCATCCTATTACAATTCCAAAATTGTCAAATTGCCTGTAAGCACGGCTGATTCATCCCAAATTGCAATGGCTGCTCTCACAGGATTAAAGGCTATCTATAAAGATAACTTCTTATATAAACAGGCCGGCGTGATTGTGACTGATATTGTCGATTGCACCTCCACTCAGACCAATCTTTTTGTTCCTCTTCCCGGAGCAGAAAAGAAAAAACTTATGGAAACAATGGACCGCCTCAATTTGCAATACGGAAGAGAAACTGTTAAAATCGGAGCGGAAGGTTTTAGGACTAAATCGCTCTATAACAGGACACAAGTATCTCCTTGTTTTTCAACAAAATTAAAAGATTGTATTATTGTTAAGGCACAATAATTTCAATGAATATATCACTATTGCATATGTAAAATAATAAAGAGAATTATTTGACCATTAATTTAAGCTGTATCTGATTATTCTCAATATCATTCTTTGTCTTATTAATTATGGCCTCATTATCTGCAATTTTTTTATTCAAATCCTCCAGCTTATTTTGAAGTTTCTTTTGTTCTGAAAGGAGAGATTTTTTCTCTTTTTCCATTTTAGCAAGCTGATTATTTAAAATAATATCAAGATTTTGTGCATCATTTATCTTTGCATAAGGAACAAAATTATCAAGAAATTTTATAATATTATTATATACTTCCGGTTCCAAAGCTGAAGTCACTGGGTTCAGATTGCCCTTGGAAACAAAAAAATATAAAACAGTAGCTTTATTATCTTTTTTCCCCACAGAAGCTACTTTGGCATAAATATCATAGTATAAAGGACCTAAATCAGGCACAGACTGATTCAAATAGGCAATATAACCACTGAATTTGGATGCTTTCAATCCTACCTGCTTTTCCATTTTTTTTATTAATGCTGCTTCAACAGCCTCAACAGTCATGTCCGGAAAAGTTACTGAGAAACCCGGAACACTCTTCTTATCAATAGAAATCATCTCTTCATGTGCATTTTGAGCAGTTAATGAAACTGAATAACAAAATGCAATTACAATCAATAGAGCAAATTTTTTCATTGTTTTATAATTTTAAATATTATTGTTTATGTAACATTTTAATAATATATTAGTTCGAAAATCTATAAAATATTTGATTATTTTCAATACAGCAAATATAATTATTTTTTTTATTACATTTTTTTTATTTTTGCATTTTAGTAGTATTTCTGAAAAGAAACATTTTTAAATCATTAAATACATTCAATTATGAAAAAAAATCTGATTTTATTGGCTTTATTAATTGCTTTTGTTGGCGTTAAAGCCCAAACCACCGTTCAAATTAAACATTTATCAACCGCTGACATGGAATTCATGGGACACCCCAGCGAATATTACTTAAATTCCTGTGAAGGCGATGAAGGCTATTTTTTCGTTTACTCTGCAGAAAAGGAATCGAAAAAAGTGACAAAAGCAATCATTTATAAAGTTGATAACGACCTTCAATCAGCTAAAAGTTCCATTATCAGTTTTCCTTCTGATGATTATAAATTTATAGGTTGTACTGACAACAATGAATCAATCATTGCTTTTTATTCGGTGCAGGACAAGAAAAATGATTTTTTAAGTATTAAGAAAGTGGTTTTTGACAAGAACAATCTTGGAGCAGAAGCCAATATTGAGGAACTCACCAACATGCCTTTTGATAATAGGGATATGTGTGTTACTCTGACTGCAAAATCTTCCGATAAAAGCAAATTTGCCATTAACATCTTGCATACGACAGCTAAGGGTGATTTCACAGGAATTTTTACAGCTGTATTCAATGGAGCAGAATTAATTTGGTCAAATAAAGAAATTCCTTCTTTAGGAAACGAAAATTTTGAAATTGAAGATATGCAGGTTTCAAATGAAGGAGTTGCCTATATCGGAATTTCTTCTTTTTCTAATAAAGGTCCTAAATCAGAAAACGAAAAAATTCATCTCTATGTGATTAACGAAAAAGAGGGGCAGCTCTTTACTGAAACTGTTTCTTACGGTTTAATAAGAGACATGAAACTTAAATTGTTAAAGAATGGCAATCTTTTTATGGGAGGTTACTATAGTGATAATCTGATGAGTAATGCTACAGGCAGTTTCTCTTATATTTTTAATCCTGCTAATGAAGAGTTTACAAGCAGAACTAATCAACAATTCAGTGAAGACTATATCAGTGCTCCCCGTCCGGATATTATTCTTACTACAAAATATGCAAATCAACAATATACTGCAGTTTGTCAATATATTTTTGAACTTGAAAGCGGAAATATTGTAATGCTTGGAGAACAGAAATATATTAAGACAATTATTACTCAAAACGGCAATACTATAGAAAAATCTTATGTCATTTTTGCAAAAAATATTTTATGCAATTCCTTTACTCCAGCAGGAGAATATGAAGGTTTCACTATGCTTAAAAAACACCAAGGAATCAATCTTCAAAAATTATTCACTTACGATCCGAGAGAAGTTCTGCTTTCATATTATGCAACTCAAAAGGGAAATAATATCTATCTGCTCTATAATGATAACGCTGACAATGTGCTCAAGGGATCTACAAAAGATGAACTATTTGAATTAAATGTAGCATTCTCTTTTATTAAGAAAAATTCCTGCCTGACTTTAGCTACACTTGATGAAAATGGTGGTTTGAATAAAGTAAAAGCAATGGATTGCTCAGCCATTGGGAGAGTACTTCATAAGATTCTTTTCTGCAATGACAATGATATCTTTTTTGCTACTTACGGTAAAAAAGCCAACTCTATTTCTAAAATAACACTTGCGGAATAATTGTTTTTTATGAAAAAATTTCTGCTAGTAGTTTTATGCTTCTGCGTAGTAAATACATTTTCTCAGGGAATTGTCAATCTGACTCAATTGGCAATTCCCGATTTTGTTGTTTCTTCAAATCCCATAAAATATTCTTTCCATTCTTTTGTTTCAGAAGCTGAAGACGACTCTTTTTTTATTTATTGTAGTAACGAATACAACTCCAACATAATCCTTTTTGATAAAAATAAGAATCTCCCTGAGGGTGTTCTCTTCAAAGTAAGTAAAAATCTGAATTCTTATAGCTTTGCCAACATCAATATTCCTGATTATAATTCTTTTATTTACTGTGCTGACAATATAAAATCAATTATTATTTTCTATAAAAAGTATGACAAAGAATCTGACATTTTGACTATTAAGAAAGCAACTCTTGATAAAAATAACATTACTGCTGCACCCTTGATTGAAGATATATTGGATTTTCATCTTGAAAATAAAGATAACCCTTCTTTCATCTGTGCCGCATCTAATGATAAACAATTGTTTGCTATTTCCATGTTGCTAACCGACAAAAAAAGTCTGCTTAAAGATTTATATACGGCAACCTTTGACAATGATGGTGAAGTAATATGGCAGACCACCTCTACTCCCTCTTTAGAAAACAACTATTTCAATATTGCCGATATGCAGGTTTCAAATGATGGAATCGTCTATTATTGTATTGATTCATACTCAAAAGAGGGAAACAAATCATTCGATTATAAGTTTCATTTATACACTGTTGAAGATAACTCAACCGATATTCAATACGATGATATTGATTTTGGAATCATCAAAGATATGAAAATGAAATTTTTAAAAAATGGAAAATTATTTATCGGTGGCTATTACAGTGAAACACCTAACGAAAATGCAACCGGCAGTTTTTCATTTACCATTAATCCCATTTCTTTGGAAATAATAAATAAAAACCATCAGCTCTTCAGTGATGATTATAAAGAGACTTTTGTTTACAATCCAGTAAAAGTTAAACTTGCGAATCAACAGCATAGAGTAAATTGCGATTATATTTTCGAACTTAACAATGGGAAAATTATTATGATGGGAGAACAGAGAGCCGATTATTATACATACTCAAATGGCTTTTCTACTTTCACCTGTTATGCCAAAAATATTTTAACCAATACTTTTACTCCCGGAGGTGATTATGATTCCTATTTTATGATTAAAAAAAATCAATCTGCAACGTCTGGGATGCAATATTCAAGTCCCGAAGATTTATTTGTTTCCTATGCTGCATTTGATAATGGAAAAAATGTTTATTTAATTTACAACGACCACACAAATAACTTATCTCCTGAAACACTAAATGAGGAAATATTCAAGATTGGGAATCCTTTTTATAAAATCAATAAAAAATCCTGTGTCACACTTACTCAAATAGATGAAAACGATAATGTTACTAAATGGAATATTATGGATTGCAATACCGCTAAAAAAGTCTATAACCAAATTATGTTTATCAACGGAAATGAGATTGTTTTTGATGCTTATTCTGTAAAATCGAATTCTCTTTCTAAATTTACATTGCCAAATTAATTTTTTTAATGAAAAAATATTGTTTATTACTCTGCTGTTTATTCACGATAGGGCTATTTGCTCAACCCTCGATTGACAATTTTACTCGACTGGAATCTTCAGGAGATATTCCTATTGATTTTAAGCAATTTGTAAAATCTAAAATTAATGACGCTTCTGACTTTTATATCAAAGAACAGTTTGGCAGTGGCAATATTCTTTATGGATCAAAGCTGAATGATTATGTTAACATTGTTGCCGATAATTTGCTCAAGGAGTACCCTGACCTGAAAGAGAAACTCAGATTTTATATTGTTAGGTCAACCGATGTTAATGCTTACTGTACAGAAAAAGGGATTATGTTTATAAATATCGGACTGATTGCACAACTTTCTAACGAAAGTGAGCTGGCATACATCATGGCACACGAAATTGCCCATTTTGCAGAACATCATATCCTGGATTTGAATGATTATAAGGATAAAAATAAATCTAATGACTACAAGGAATTTTATTTAAAGTATCACAATCGTTCCCGCGAAAATGAATTGGAAGCCGATCGGCTGGCTCTCGAACGTTACTACAAAAGTTCTCCCTACAGTTATTCTGTTTTAGACGGTGTTTTTGATGTTCTCCAATACGACTATCTCCCTTTTGATGAGATTGTTTTTCCCAGAAATTTTATTGAGACCGATTTCTATAAGTTTCCAGATAATTACTTCCTGACAAATATTAATCCTATCAGAAGTCGTGAAGATTATATTGATACCATGAGCACTCACCCCAATATTATGAAGCGCCGTGAAAATGTTAAACAGATTGTTTCAGGTTTGAACAATGACGGTAGAAATACATTTGTGCAATCAGAATCGCTCTTTTTTGAAATTCGCGAACTGGCAAGATTTGAATCGATAAATATTTTTCTTACTCGTCATGAATATGATGATGCCATATACAATACCCATGTGCTCATGCAATCTCACCCAAACAGTGAGTTTCTTAATGTTGCCATGGGAGCTGCGCTTTACGGCATTTCTAAACATAAAACCTATGGTGGAATTAGTGAAATAATTGAAAATTATAAATCAATTGAAGGGGAGAAACAACAGGTAAACTATTTCTTGAGCAAACTTAACAAAAATGAATTTAATCTCTTAGCTTTAAGATATTTGTGGAATATTCATAAGAATTATCCCAATAATGTTTATATCACTTCGATTTTAACAGATATTTCAAGAGACCTTGTCGGAAGAAACAAACTGGATTATACTGATTTCTCGGATTATCCGATGGGAACAAATGCTGAAGATATTATTGATGAAGTTGAGACTCCCGACACTACTACGCAGAAACCAACCAGTAAATATGAAAAAATCAAACAGCAAAATAAGAGCCAAAGCAGCCTTATTAAACCGAATGCAAAATTCAAGACCTTCAATTACATGCTGGTTGATCTGAAAAAAGATCCTGAATTTGTTAAACTCCTTAACGATGCCCTCAATTATTCCGAGGACAAAAAAGTAAATGAGATTATTGCCGATAAAGATAAGGTTGTTAAGGTAGATAAAATATTGATTGCCAAACCCATTTATATTAAATATAGTAACAAATCATGTACTAAAACCATATCGGGCATAAACAAAAATTACCAACAAGAAAGAACAAATCTTGAAAAAACAATTCAATATTCTGTTGACAAGATCGGAATCGATAATATTTTTTATTCAGACAAAATGCTTACTGAGCTAAATACTGACCAGTATAATCAATTTTGTAGGGTAGAAGCATTTAAGACCGACTTTGTAAAAAGCGAATTCAACAAAATGATACTTTATCAAGCACCTGATTTCTCAAATGTAATTGGGGAAATGGGACTTAATTCAATCAACATCATTTCAATTTACACGAGACCCGATGGATTTAATATGGGAAAACTATTTCCTTTCTTATTTATGAGTCCATTGTCAATTGCATCGGCACCTTTTTTATTACTTAACGTTATCATGCCAACTTATTATACCAATGTAAGTTTTATTGTTTTTAATCCTGAAACAGGAGAGACTACAATGAACAATACTTATTCTGTAAGCAGTGAATCAAGGCAAAGCTACATAAACTCATTTATATATAATAAATATTATCAAATAAAGAAAGGAAAATAATCCATGAAAAAGAAGCTGATTATTCTAACGTTCATTACCTTTGCTGTACTCTGTGGGTTTTCTCAAAATTGCGGCTACATGGGAAAAAGAGTGCTCATCAATGCAGATATTTCTCTTTCCCCGGCTTGGCTAAATTACTCTTTTATGGGAGAACCTCAATATTATACTTTTAATTATATCTTCTCCCCTAATATTGAAGTAATTGCATGGAAAAAAGGCACGGCAGGAGTGGTTGGTCATTTTTTCAAGACCCAATATGAACACGAAGTTGTATATTATGACGATGAGAATAATCCGATATTTTCCTCAGTTGATGGGGTTGATGATTTAGAAGTTGGTGGTTTTGGATTTTTTTACAAGCAATATTTTGGGAAATCCCATGCCCCTTTCGGCTTGTTTTTTAAATTTGAAATGGATTGTTTCATTTATAATTATACCCCAAATGAAGCTGCATCTATCGATAAAATATTAGGATGTAAAATTGAATTTGGAAAAGACTGGCTCCTTTTAAACAGGTTGCATCTTTCATTGGCCGGATCCCTTGGTTCTACATTTGGAGGTTATAGAACAGCATTATATGATCCTGATTTTTCTAATTATTATTTTTATAGTTATCCCCAATATTCCAATAATTCTTGGGCTAAAGGAAAAATTTTGGGAGCATATTGGTTTGGTATCAAAGTAGGAATCGGAATTTTAGCTTTCTAAAAATTCGACTTTTCAATTTCTCTTTCCAGCAAATCCAAGGCTGATTCCACTGATATAATGTCGGAAATTCTATTTTTTCCTTTATAAACTGCCACCAAGCCTTTTGTTGCTCCAACAAGGCCAAAGTGAGCATCGGCCATTTCTCCGGGACCGTTAACAATACAACCCATTACCCCGATTTTTAATCCCGGATGGTCTGAAAACCGCTCTTTTACCAACGCCAAGACCTTTTCAATTTCATACTGTGTCCTACCACATGAAGGACACGAAATAAATTCAGTCTTTGACATCTTTAAACGACAAGCCTGCAAAACAGCAAGTGCCAGATTTTCATTGTCTTGTTTACTGAAAAAAGGATTCAGGATTACTAAATCCTTCACTCTTTTGTGATAACTTTCGAAACCGCAAACGGCAGCAACTTCTGCCATCAACATTTCAGGATTCTTCTCAGGATGAGAAAAAGTCAACAGGCCGTTTTCGTCCAAGGAATAAAAATCATCCTCAAGAGCATCAACGGCATCAAGAATTTGACGGGCAAAAGGAATTTCATTTTCCGGTTTTTCGGTCAATGAAACACGGATAGTATCCCCCACCCCACACAATAAAAGTGCTCCGATTCCGGCGGCTGATTTCACCCGCCCCTCAATCCCGGCTCCGGCTTCAGTTACCCCAATATGCAAAGGGTATTCATAGCCGCTCTTTTCCATAAACTCCGATAATAAAAGGGTCGATTCTATCATGCTGTTTACATTGCTTGATTTCATGGAAAGTACTATGTTGTGGAAATCATACTTACGACAAATGTCAACCCATTCCATTGCCGACATGGCCATGGCCAAAGGAGTGTTGCCGTAGCGACTTACAATACGGTCGCACAAAGAGCCGTGATTGGTCCCGATACGGATAGCAGTCCCACGATCCTTGCATATTGCCAACAAAGGGGCAGCCCGCAAAGACATCTTCTCAAGTGAGGCTTTATACTCTGCATCACTATATTCAAGCTGTTTAAAATTACGTTTATCTACATAATTTCCCGGATTAATGCGCACTTTTTCCACCACAGAAGCCATTGCCTCCGCCACTTTAGGATTAAAATGCACATCGGCGATCAGCGGCAAAGAATAGCCGTCGCTTTTCAAGCAGCTTTTTATCTGTGACATTTTAAGGACTTCCTGCATTGAAGGAACCGTAATTCTCACCAAATCAGCCCCTGCTTCTGCAAGTCTTTTCACTTGCCCGACAGTGGCAGCCACATCATTGGTGTCACTATTGGTCATTGACTGAATAGCAATAGGATTATTTCCTCCAATGGCAATAGTGCCAACCTTAACAGGAATCGTTTTTTTGCGCTTAGCTTTTATCATAAGAGTGCAAAAATAATAAAAAAGAAAAGATGGAATTAATCCGAAAAAATGTAAAAAGATGCTGAAAAAGAACTAATCAAAACAGATAGCCGACAGCAGCGACAATTCCAAGACCACCTTCATAACCCAAATGAATATTAACGGCAGATGTTTTTTCAAGTCGTATAGAAACTCCCGCCCCGATACCGAGAAACATGCCGCTTTGCCAGGTAGAATACTTGTATCCAAGATTATAATAAATAAATGCTGCTCCCAACTCTGCATTTATATAAGGCGTATATTTAGATTTTAAAATGTTATATCTTAAATCGGCATACAACGGAATCATACAACTTCCGGATGTCATATAGGGCAATGAATTGTAGCCAACTCCCATGCCCAAAGATAAATGCTTGTTAAAATGTACCCCATTAATAAGATGTATTCCGTATGTAAATGGAACAAATTCTTCATAATCTGCAAAATAGTCTGCCATCATCTTTGAAATGTAATATCCTCCCTGTATCTCAACGACACCAAAATATTTATAGGTATTTGCAACAGAATCAACCGCTTGTCTATGTTTAATTTTTGCTTTTTTAAATGTATGAATATAAGACAATTGCAGTGCAGCATAATTATTTCGAATCTTTACTGTACCTAAACAATTATGATAAGGATAATAATAATAGCCTTCTGCAAAATTTTCAAAGGAGATGTTTGCTCCAACAGTTAGCCTTAATAAATCATCATAAGGAAGTCTATAATAAAATCCGCCTCCAAAAATAAGACTTGCCCTGATGTATGGAAGATGTGCATACTCCATTTCAAAATAAGTCATATTAATATCACCATTTGCATCAGAAAGAACATGAGAAGTACCGTAGTACCAAGCATCATTTGAAGAACAAAAAATCCTACTTAATTTAGCACCAACATTAAACATTAAATAAAAATTACGACTAACAGGATAATGAAATTCAAAAGACAATGGAATCATAAGATCTTTCATCTCTTCCCTTCCAGCAGAAGTATAACCATCATAGGTGGTATTGCCTGTCAAATCTGAGTAAGGTGTATAGACATCATAATTAATTGCAGCGATAGTCCCAATATTGAGTCCAGCAGAAATGCCAAAATATTTCGCAAAATTATAAGAAAGCTCAAACCCAGACTCCCAACCAAAACTTTTTTTCGCAATCGGCTGATAATACTCCCCCAAATAAGGATATAAACTAACTTTTTTAACTAATTCAATCTGCCCTGTTACTCCAAGGTTAAAACCATCAAATGGACTGAAATCCTGATTTTCCTGTGCGTTGGTATTCACTAACAAAACCGCAAACAGAAAAGCTACAATTAAAGATTTACACATAGTTGCATTCATTTGATTTTCACATATTAATTACAAAAAATAGCCTAGAATTATGTAAACAGAAATCTTCTTAATAAAAATTCTAATTCTTGTCTATTTTTATCATAGCAATATACTTGGCAAAGATAAATAATAACAAAATAGAACTTCCAAAAAAATAAACAATTAATTTAATTCATATCAATTATTATACTTATTTGGCCCCATAGCTCGCTTTACCACGCTATTAGGCTTTCCGATTTAACTATGAATGCGCTATCAGGAGAATCATTTGATGAATCTTTTGAGAAAATTTCTCCTCGATTTGCATGAGATGTGGTAAAATTATCGAAAATTTATTACTGAAAAGTATCATTTTCTTCAGAAGATGAATATTCGTAAATTGCTCTGATAGATAATTTCTTAATTTCATAATCATTTTTATGTAAACTATTTTTATTTTTGTAAAAAAAACATAAATGAAATTAAACTTACTAATAATAACCATGATGACCATCGTATTATTTTCCTGTAATTCTAAGAAAGAAAAAGAATTACCAATTACAAAGGAAGGCTATGTAGCAGTAACCGGCGGAAAAGTGTGGTACAAAATCTGCGGAGCCGATAAAAAAGGAATTCCTTTATTGGTATTGCATGGAGGTCCGGGAGCCCCTCATGACTATTTACAGCCCCTTGAAGAAATTGCTAAAGAGCGGCCTGTCATCTTTTACGACCAACTGGGATGTGGAAATTCTGACAAGCCTTCGGATAGTTCGTTATGGAATTTGCCGCGTTTTGTGGAAGAGCTTGAACAGGTGCGCACGGCGTTACATCTCGACAAACTCCATATTTTAGGGCAGTCATGGGGAAGCATGCTTGCGGCAAGTTACATGATAGAGAAAAATCCGAAAGGTATTGTCAGTCTTATCTTTTCGGGAGCTTATTTAAGTTCTCCAAGATGGATTGCCGACCAGAAAAAATGGGTTTCACAACTTCCTGTTTCCATACAAGATACCATCGCCAAATATGAAAAAAGCGGCGACTTTGCCTCAAAGGCGTATCAAGAAGCGATGACAATATTTTACAATAAACACCTATGCAGGCTTGATCCCTGGCCTCCATACTTAATTGCCACACTGGAGAAATCGAGCAGTGACATATATGGTTATATGATTGGTCCAAGCGAATTTACTTTAAATGGCACGTTGAAAGAGACAGATCTGACGGATCAACTCCATAAAATCAAATGCCCCGTATTGTTCACCTGCGGAGAATTTGATGAAGCAACCCCATGGACTACAGCTTATTACCAGAGCAAAATTCAAGATTCTGAAATATATGTTTTCAAAGATGCCTCTCATTCCCATCATATTGAAAAGGAAGATGAATATCTAAAAGTTGTGTCTGATTTTCTGAGAAAGGCAGAAAGATAAATTAATAGAGCAATCTATCAACCTACTCTTTTTCTGTAGCTAAAAACAGCCCAGATATTGAAAAATATTGCCAATCCAAGCAAAGCAAAGAACTGGGGCATCATCTCAAGGAAACCACTACCTTTGAGATAAATAAGTCTTATCACCTGAATAATGTACTTTAACGGGCTGAAATGACCGAGCACCTGTGCCCATTGCGGCATATTAGAAAAAGGTGTATATAGACCGCTCAGGAAAATAAAAGTAAGCACAAAGAAAAACATGATGAACATTGCCTGCTGGATAGTTTTGGCATAATTAGAAATCACCAGACCAAAACCGGACATTGCCAAAACAAAAACGGCTTCAAACAAATAGATTGTCATTACATTTCCGGACGGGAAAAACCCGTAAAAGAGCCAAGCTACAAATATACAGATGGTCAGGGCAATAAAACCCACCAACCAAAAAGGTATCAGCTTAGAAAGAATGAGAGTGAATTTATTAACAGGAGTTACATTCATCTGCTCAATGGTTCCATTTTCCTTTTCACTCACAATATTAAGTGCCGGCAAGAATCCGCAAACCATTGCCATTAACATAACCAACAAGGCCGGAATCATATTGTAGAGTGATTTCATCATGGGATTGTAGCGGTATAGAGGAATGATAGAGAATTTCGGGGCTGACAATCGATTAGAGGGTTGCATCAGCTCCATCCGGATATCCCCGTTGAAATCGGCAATTATTTCCCCAAGATAAGCACTGCTCAAACCGGCCTTCATCCCGTTGACGGCATTAGCGGAAATCATCACTTTTGTTTTATTTTCTTTGATAAGATCAGTTTCAAACCCTGCAGGAATTTCAAGTACCTCGTCAGCCTTTCCCTCTTCTATACAATCATAAATATGTGATTTGCTATTGGAAACATCAGTAATTATAAAATAGCCGGAGGATTTTATCTTTTCAATCAAACGGGTTGAGAGAGTGCTATTATCGTGGTTCACCACTGCCAATTTACTATTTTTAATCTCCATATTGGCAACCAGCGGAAAAATCGCCAGAGCAGCAAATGGAAAGATTATCACAAATTTTGGAAGAAATCTGTTTCTTATAAACTGTTTAAACTCCTTTTCCAACAAATATTTCAGCATGATAGTAATATTTTATAATCACGACAATCTTACTTTAAATTTTTTGAGACTAAGGGCAACTAATAGGATTGCCATTCCTGCAAGAATAGATAATTCTTTTATCACCGAAGCAAATCCCAAGCCTTGAATCATCACTTTTTTAATAGCGGAGATATACCAATTGGCAGGGATAATTTTAGAAAGCCATAGGAAAAATAGATTCATACTCTCAGTAGGAAAAATAATTCCGGAAAGCAAAATTACAGGTAGCATCAGAATCACTCCCGATATGAGCATTGCCACCATTTGTGACTTGGCAACAGTAGAGATAAGCAACCCCAGAGCAAGCGAGACAAAAATGAAAATAAGGGAAATAAAAATGATCAGCCACAGACTTCCCGCAATAGGAACTTTAAGTGCAAATACCGAAAGCAATAGCAAAGTACCAAGATTTATTAATGACAAAACAATATAGGGCACCGTTTTTGAAAGGATGATGGTAATAGGTTTTAGAGGTGAAACTAAAAGAATTTCCATCGTTCCCAATTCTTTTTCGCGGGCAATAGAAACGGCTGTCATCATGGCACAGATCAGCATCAGCACCATTCCCATTACCCCAGGAACAGTGTTATAAGCCCCTTTTAGAGTAGGATTATAGAGAAATTTCACTTCACTGTTAATTTGAAATGGCATTTGCAATTCAGGGGTTGCCAATAACTCTTGATGGTAGCTTGCTATCAGAGCAGTGGCATAGCGAGTCAACGTTAACGCAGAATTAGGGTCACTACCATCGGCAATAAGCTCTATTTGGGCATTGCCCGTATGCATCATATTTTCATAAAAATTTTCGCTAAAAACTACGACCATACCGATATCCCCTTCTTTAAAAATCTCATCCACCTCATTTTTTGAATGGAGATAACGGTCGATGATGAAATATTCGCTGGTGCCCAGTTTGTTTACAATGGCGTGAGTGGCGGCATCTTGAGAAGGATCCAAAATGGCAATCTTGGCATTTTTAACTTCGGTAGTGATAGCAAATCCAAAAAGGATAATCATCAGAATCGGCATTATCAGCAAAATGATGGTTGTCCACCTGTCACGAAAGATGTGATAAAATTCTTTTATGGCAAACGAGTAAAAAGCAGAATGAGCGGTCTTTTTCATTTTTTATTCATTTAATTTCTTATTGCTTTTCTAGCCAGCAGACGGAACACTTCATCCATATTTTTAGCTGCAAACTCCTTTTTCAGATTTGCCGGAGTATCTAATTTTACAATTTTTCCATCTACCATGATGGATATACGATCACAATATTCAGCTTCGTCCATATAGTGAGTGGTCACAAATACAGTAATTCCTTTATCGGCTGTCTGATAAATCAACTCCCAAAACTGTCGGCGGGAAGCCGGATCTACTCCTCCGGTAGGTTCATCCAGAAAGACTATTCCGGGTTTATGAATAATAGAAACTGTAAAAGCCAATTTCTGTTTCCAACCCAAAGGGAGTGATTTGACCATACTATTTTTCTCCTTCTGTAAGCCCAATTGTTCCAAAAACTCATCAATACGGGAATCAATAACTTTTTCCTCCACTCCGTATATTCCGGCATAGAGGCGCATATTTTCCCATACCTTCAAATCTTCATAAAGAGAAAACTTCTGGCTCATGTAGCCGATATTTTTTTTAATTTGTTCCGATTGAGTGGTGACATCAAAACCTGCTACTGTGGCTTTCCCGGAAGTTGGCTTACTCAATCCGCAAAGCATTTTCATTGCAGTTGTTTTTCCCGCACCGTTTGCCCCCAAAAAACCGAAGATTTCTCCTTTCTTCACATCAAAACTGATATGGTCAACAGCAGTAAAAGAGCCAAATCGCTTGGTGATTTGATTGGCTACTATAGACAGTTCTCTGTTGTCGGCAGACTGTGGAAAGAGCTTGTCATCAGGCATATTCATTGTTTATTACTATTATAATCTTTAATTGATTTAATTTTTTGAGAGTTCCATGAAACAATCTTCAATGGTAGGCTCTATTTTATTCACGATAACCCCGCAATGTCCCAATTTTTCAAGCTCTTCTTTCAGTAACTCTGGTGTAAAAGGGAGAGATGAAGGACCTATCAAATTATTTTGTTGAAGGTCGATAGTAATGTGATGTACATCACCGAAAGGATAACATTTTTTAACTACCGGAAAATCTTTGAGAGCAGTAAGTAATTTCGACATATTTTCCGAAGAAGCTGCCCAAAGGGTTTCAAAATACTGACTAACAATATTTTGAGGAGTATCTACTTTGAGAAAAGAGCCATTTTGAATCAGGGCAATACGGTCGCAAAGGCCGGCTTCATCCATATAAGAAGTGGATACCATAATGGTAATTCCTTCCTTTTTAATTCTCATTAGCATTTCCCAAAACTCTTTTCTGGAAACAGGATCCACACCGGTAGTCGGTTCATCTAAGAACAAAACAACAGGTTTATGAATCAGCGCACAACAGAGTGCCAACTTCTGTTTCATTCCACCCGAAAGTGCCCCTGCACGGCGAGTTTTGAAAGGTTCAAGCTGCTGATAGATTTCCTTAATCATCGCATAGTTTTCTTCAATAGTGGTATTGAAGATGCTGGCATAAAAATTGAGATTTTCTTCCACCGATAAATCCTGATAAAGTGAAAATCGCCCCGGCATATAGCCAATGATATTTCTAATCTTACGGAACTCTTTAATGACGTCAAGTCCGTTAACAGTAGCGCTACCACTATCAGCCAAAAGCAACGTAGTGAGAATACGAAACAGGGTGGTTTTGCCGGCCCCGTCAGGACCAATAATGCCGAAAATATCTCCCTTATTTACCTCGAAAGAGATATTATTCAAAGCTTCCACCTTGCCATATTTCTTTTTTATGTTATTTGCAGTAATCATGCTATTTAACATTTTTCCCTATTAATAACTTCCCCTTAAAAGTTTACCTCTCCGTACATTCCAATTTTCAGATAGCCGTCATTTTTAACTTTAATTTTGACAGCATAGACCAAATTAGCACGTTCATCCTGAGTCTGAATGGTCTTGGGGGTAAATTCCGACTTTGATGAAATCCATGAGATAGTTCCTTTGTATTCACGAATCCCATCTTCTCCAAAATCTGCTCCCACTTTCACCTGCTGTCCAATTTTAAGTTTTGTCAATTGACCGGAGGTCACATAAGCCCGCAAAATCATATTGCTCACATCTGCCACTTTAAAGAGAGCTTTCCCCGGAATGGCCAACTCTCCCTGCTCGGAATACTTGACCAGAATGGTCCCATTGATAGGAGTTGTAATATAGCATTTCTTTAGCTGGTCATTCAATTGTGCAATCTGAATTCCCATGGCACTACTCTCTTCTGAAATGCTGCTGTTGGCATTTTCAAGCATTGATTTCTGTGCATCAAGTTGTTTTTCCAACGTTGTAATTTGAGCATTGATATCATCTAATTGCTTGGTATTCGCAGCATTGGCCTTTAACAGATTTTCGATCCGTTTTTTCTCAACTTTGGCAGTAGCAATCTGCTGCTGAAGAGCGGCGACCTGTTTGCCAACATCCGACTTTCTGTTTAAAACCGCTTTGGCACTGCTCTGAAGTTGCAGTTTTTTAAGAAAAAGCTGCGTAGTGTCTGTATAGCCCAACAATTCGCCCGACTTGACCTCCCTACCCTCGTCCACATCGAAAAATAAAATCTTTCCGCTTGATTCCGAAGAAACAATCACTTCCACTGCTTCAAAAGTTCCAGCAGCATCATAGTTTACAGCCGATTTGCGGCAAGATGCAAAACATACTATTAAACAAGAAACCAGTAAGATAATTCTGACATGAGTTGTTTTCATTTTATTATATTATTAAAATTATTACTATTTACCTTTTTCCACTTTCAATTGATAAAGCGTTAGCAGTAACTGCATTTCATGAAGCGACTTATTCTGCTTTGCCAAATCCGCCAGGACAATATCCTGCAGGAAGTCGTTAATGCTCATTGTGCCGTTTTCTACTTTTGCCTCAGATACTGCCTTGATTTGCTCCCTCAATAGAATGATTTCATCGTCATTTTTGATTAATTCCCTTATTTTCTCTATATCTGAGTTGCTTTTGACAATTTTCTGATTTAAGTTAAACAAAAAAGCTTCCCTTTGAACTTCTATACTTTTTTTACCCACTTCTACATTATCGCATTCATCCCTGTAGGAATATAGTCTGCCAAAATTCCATGACAAGCTGATTCCCCCAATGAAATAGGGTTGAAAGCCACTATTGAACATGTTTAACCCGGGGTCAGCATAAGCTCCTTGGGCAAATAGTCCAATATTAGGCATTCCTTTCGCAAGTATTCCACTTTTCCGACTATCAAACTGTTGCAACTGAGCATCAAAAAGTTTAAGTTCGGGACGATCTATCTCTTCCGAAATTGACAATGAATCCGTAGGTTTTTCCAATACGGCGTTTTCTCCAAGTTTTTCGCCAATAAACAAAGAAAGCATCATCAAAAAAGCATCCCGACTATTTTTCATTTCTGTGGCAGCTTGACGACGGGAGAGAATCTCTACTTTGATTTTATTAAGGTCAGATTGATTTGCCAACCCATTGTCGGCATAGCTGCTGATACGGTCGTAGTTGCGCTGAAGCTCCTTTTGGAAAAGATCATTTTGTATCAGTTGTTCATCCAACAGCAGAATGCCAAAATAAAGCTGGTTGATCTGATTGTTAACCGTATAAAGATCAACCTCTATTCGCTGTTTATCAATCTCAGACTGCGCTTTCACTTGCTTTTGCACCGCAGAAATCATTCCTCCGTCCCAAATGGTTTGATATAACTCAAACACTATACGATATTGATCTTTGTCGGGAAATGAAATTCCATCAATCCCCATCTGATTCATTATAACCATGAAAGCATCCGGAAATTCTGTCACATCAGATTGCCATGAAGCTCTGGCATTCAGAGAGATTTGAGGAAAATAGCCTTTTGCGGCAGTAGCAAGATTATAGCCTTTAGACTGCTCAATCAGGTCATACTGCTTTATCAAAGGATAATTCTTCCTTGCCGCCATATAACAGTCGTCAAGCGTAATAGTTTGTGAAAACAACTGCGAGACGAATAGTAATAAACAAATATTTAGAATCAGTTTTTTCATCTTATCTCTGTGTTTATATTATTTTTTATAATTGTCATTGTTGAACATATTTTTCATCCAAATAGGAATCATCTTCTTACGCTCCTTAATCAGCAATTTTAAATTTTCTGGAGATTCCACCTTAATTTTCTCAAGAAGTGGCATAGCTATAAATGGGAAAATGGTCATACCAAGAAAATTGAGCATAAAATGAACCGGACTAATACCGGTATCATACTGACTAAATTGTTTAGCAATAGACATTTCCTTGATATTAGCACTCGTAATTGGCAACATTGAAGTGAAATTTTCCGGTTCTTTCTGTATTTCCCCAAAAACAAAAATCGGTAAATTCGGATCCTCAGATAACATATCTATATATATTTCAGAAATTTTGGTAATTTTTTCTTCTAACGTAGTATTCTCATCCTGCATATAAGGAAAAATCATGCCGAATATTTTGTACATCTTCTCTCGCATGATTATTTTGAAAATATTATCCTTGCTCCTGAAATAATAATTGACCAAGGCAAGATTAACCCCAGCTAAAGTTGCAATATCTCGCATTTTTGCCGAGGCATATCCCTTTTGGGTAAATATCACTCTTGCAGCATTTTTTATTTTTTCCTCAGTTATCGCATCCGTCATAACCTATTAATTTTAAAGTGTATTATCTAATAATTTTGACGCAGTAAAAATAATATAAAAAACATTTGTTTTAAACATCTGTTTAAACTTTTTGTTTAAAAAAACACATTTTTTGCCAACTTATTGATATTAAACAGAATAAAATTGCATATAATAAAAGAAATCAACTTCAATTGAGTATTAAGGTTGCAATAAATTTGCCAAAGGGGATTCTGATATCACTCTTCAGGAGAGAATTAAGTCAAAAAAATATATACATTTGCAAAAGAAAGTTCAATATTTAGTGGATCAATAGAATTAAAATTAATTCTGATAGCTATTTAACGAAACAAAATAAGGGTTAAAATAGAATTTATAAAAAGAAATGTATTATGAAAATTACGACAAAACTATTAGTGATAATTTGTTTTCTATCGCTTTATTCTTGCAAAAAGACAGACAATCCAGATCAATCCTCTTTTCCCGATTATTCAAAACGGGAAAACTGGTTATCTCTCCCTAACAATATTACAAAAGAGGTAGATATTTTCTATGTTTACCCAACTGCTTGGTACAAAGAAGACTCATCAGAACCAAATTTTTGTGCAATTAACAATCCGATAATGCTTATCGGCTCTCAAATGGCCTTTGACAGACAGGCCACTGCTTTTGAGACTGTTGGGAATATATACGCCCCTTATTATAGACAAGCTGATGCGGAATATACTCTTTCTCTCCCGGAAGATGAACGTTGGAATGTTGTTGGCAGTATCCCTGCTACAGATGTCACCAACGCATTTGACTATTACATAAAGCATTACAACTCAGGAAGACCTTTTATTTTGGTCGGTCACTCACAAGGGGCTAATGTACTGTTGTTTTTATTAAAAAATTACATGCATACAAATCCTGATGTTTACAGACATATGGTTTGTGCATACGTGATAGGATATCCAGTAACTGCCGAGTATATGAATACAAATCCCCATCTCAAATTTGCTGAAGGTCCTGATGATACAGGAGTAATTATTTCCTATAATACACAATCACCCTCTTTAGCTCCCGGTGGAAATATTGTAATGGCAGACAATATAGGGTTGGTTATTAATCCCATAAACTGGAGAAGAGATGAGACATTAGCTACCACAGCTGAAAGTTTGGGTTCCTACATGCCTATCGATAATCAAGGTAATTGTGGAATGATTCCCAATTTTGCAGATGCCCGTATTAATCTTGAAAAAGGAGTTCTTGAGTGTACCAGTGTGAACGATAGCAGCATGTTTAATATTTCAGGTGCTATGGGGCTAGGTGTTTATCACAGTTTTGATATTCCTTTCTATTACTATAATCTTAGAGAAAATGCTCAAGTTAGAGTTAATAGATTTTTTGAGTATAAATAATCTTGTTTCTTCTTATAAATAATTTAAACCATAATTTTTGAAAGAATAATGATATTTCGTTTCTTATTATTTTCTGATTTTATTTATGCTCACAATAAAAGAAAGAATCAATAAAAGTATTAATAGAAATAAATGATTAAAAAGAGGAATTTTATTATTATTACTTTGATTGGTTTAGTAGTAAGCTCCAAAGCGCAGAAAGATAATGTTATAAAGATTGATGATGATATTCAATTGATACATCTGTAAGATTCCTTTTTTCACATGTAACCTGGAAACATGTTGGAAATTGATATTTTTCTTCAAATGGGCTGATTCTGATCAAAGAGGGTGAGGCTTTAATGATTGATACTCCAATGGATAATGATAAAACCGAGAGGTTAACTAAATTTCTTAGGGATTCATTTTCAGTCAATTTGACTTCATTAATTATAGGACATTTCCACAATGATTGTTTAGGTGGATTAGAATATTTGCAAAGTATAGGAGTTGAGTCAATTGCCAATTCAATGACAGTAGAAAAATGTAAAGAGATAGGTTTGCCTATCCCTTCAATCGCTTTCAGCGATTCGTTGACTTTTGACTTTAACGGAGAACAAATTGAATGTAGATTTTTTGGTGCAGGTCACTTCTTTGACAATATTACTGTCTGGATTCCGGATAAAAAAATACTTTTTGGCGGTTGTTTGGTAAAATCATCAGATTCTCAAGACTCAGGGAACTTATCAGATGCAGTTGTTGCAGATTGGGATTTGACCATAAAAAAGCTCCTGAACAAATATATTGGTATTCAAACTGTAATCCCGGGACACAGTGATTATGGGGGAATTGAACTCCCTACTCATACAATTGAGTTAGTGAAAAAAGAGAAAAGCAAATAAACCTTGAACGAAACATCTTCAATAAAAAGACTTGAATTCAGTGAACTTATATAAGATTCTTGTCCACATCAAATAGCGTCTATTAAAGAATAAATCGACAACAATCGGAAGACTATCTTTTCAGATGAATCCATTCAAGAGATTTCTTCCAATACTTTCTAACCAGACTATTAATCTGTTCGGAAACTTTAAAATGATAAACAGCTAATCCGCCGGCAACTCCAAACAAAACAGAAGAAATAACTCCGTCAACAATATTACTCCAAATTGGTTTCATCGGGAGAGATAAAAATAACGGAGAAAGATAAGCTTCCCAAATGATATTTAAAGCAAAAAGGGCCAATATTATCAACACCACAACAACCTGTTTAAAAGAGAAAGGAGAGGTTTTAATTTTCCATCTCACCAGTCCGAGTAAGAAAAAATAATATATAACATAAGAGACTAACGTCGCCAATGCTGCTCCGTTTAAACCCCATACAGGAATCCAAGCGATATTGAGCAAAATCGCCGTACCCGTTAGTAAAAAAGTAAAGATTAGAGAGAAATAGTAGTATTTGGAATATCCCAACACTGAAGTTCCCACACTAAAAGCAGAGTTAAAAAGACGGGAGAGCCCAACAATAAAGACCACCCATTTCCCAGCAACATACTCTTGCCCATTTGGAAGAATGGCAAAAATAAGGTCAATATTGATCCATATAAAAAAGAAAATAAAACTCCCCACCAACAACTGATGGAGTGAAACACTCTTGCACAAATCGTTAGCTGCTTTAATATCGTTATCTTTGATAGCTTGCGAGATATGAGGTTGCGAAATAGCACCCAGAGAACGATACGGAATTTCGATAATAGCAGCAATAAAAGTAGCTACCGCAAAAACACCCGTAAAAGAGAGTCCCATACGGGCACTGACAAAAATAGTATTGATACTTGGAGTAATTGCTCCACCTAAGGCAGCAGTAATCAGAAATAAAGTATAAAATAAGAAATCCCTTCGTATAGGCTTTGTTATGTGCTCCATGTCAGGTTTCAGGGAAACCCGTTGCAGAGAGAAGAGATAAAAGATATTGATACAGAGGGCTATTCCATAAGTCAAACAAAAAGCAATAATAAAACCGTCTAAATTCAGAACCCGAAAAGCATAGAGTAAATAGACCACAATCAGCATCAGCCGAATTATCACCTCTCTAATCAGCTTTGGAACCACAATACGGTAGAGAACATTTGAATTGGTCTCAAAAACGCTGATATACAACAAAAAGAAGGACAATGGAATCACATAATAAGAGTAATCCAGAAAAAGGGGTGATTTTTCGGAAAAGAAACTTGTAATTGGTCCTTGCAGACAGAGATAGAGGATAAGAAAAAAGAGGAACCCCGCAAGCGGGACAATCAGAGACCAGAAGAAAATGCCATGGTCTTTCTTTTCGGGATCTTTAAAATAGGGGAAAAACCTCATCACAGAGGAATTTGTCCCCAATTGTGCTATTCCGGCAAATAATCCCGATACTTCCAAAAGCACTCTGGTAAGACCTATCTCTTCGGTAGTAAGATAGCGGGTTATAATAAAGAAAGTAGTAATAAACCCAATGAAAGAGCCTATATAGTTGACAATAGTTCCTTTTATGCTCTGCCGGATAATGACACCCATGTAAGAATATTTAGCGCAGCCTATTTTTCAATTCTGATTCTTGCATCAACTGCAATTATAGATTCAGGAGTCCCCAACAAAGGATTGAGATCCATCTCGGCAATTTCCGGCGCTGCAGTCACTAATGCCGATACACGAGCAACAGTTTCGGCAAAATAATCTTCATTGACAGGTTGTTGACCACGCACTCCTTTAATTATCTTATATCCTTTCAAATCCTTGATAAGGGCTTTAGCTTCTTCCACATTAACCGGAGCGAGAGCAGCTTTCACATCTTTCATTACTTCCACAAAAATACCGCCCAGCCCAAAGAGCACCTGATGGCCAAATTTCTCTTCTCGGGAAGCCCCAATAAACATTTCTGTTCCAAAGAGCATCGGATACAATTCCACTGCATATGTATCCTGAATTTTTATCAGTCTTTGAAATTCCTTTCTGACAGTTTCTTCATTTTTGACATTCAGGACAACCCCACCAACATCCGATTTATGAAGGGGCCCAACCACTTTCATCACAAGGGGATAACCTGTTTTGCGGGCATAATCGACAGCTTCGGCTTCGGTTCTCACTTCTACCTCTTTTTTACAGCCGATACTTGCAGCATCCAACAAAGCACGGATATTATCCAAAGAGAGATACCCGTTATCACAACTGTCAATAACCTTACGAATTGCAGTATAGTCAATTTCGGGCATAGCAGGATTCAGTGGTTGCGGTTTTGGCGTATTAATAACTTTTGCCAGCGCATTTCCCAAAACACACTCTTCCGGGAAGTTAATTCTCTTTTTATTAATAATAAAATCAGCAATTTCATCTTTCACATTGATGATAGAAGGTAAAATAGGGAAAATCGGTTTTTTACAGCTTTTCATTTTTTCATCCAAGACCTTATAGGTATCCCAATTGGAGAAAAGCCCGGGCGAGCCGAAGATGACGCACATTGCATCAATATTATCGAATTTATTATCACAATAGTCAATAATGGTTCCTAATTGTTCTGCAGTACCTGTAGCAAGAAAATCGATAGGATTCCCCACCGAAGAACCGGCGAAGAGTTTAGAGAGCAGTTCATCTGCTGCAGGACCTTCAATATGAGGCACTTCAAGGCCGTTGTTAGAGAGGACATCCGTTAGCATAACTGCAGGTCCGCCGGCATGGGTGATAATAGCCACTCTTTTACCTTTTACTTCAGGGTGCATAAAGACAGCACAAACCGTAGTCAATTCTTCACGATTATGGCACCGTACGATTCCGGCTTTACGGAAAAGAGCATCAACTGCAACATCTGAAGTAGCCAGTGCTCCTGTGTGAGAAGAAGCGGCACGACTTCCGGCAGCAGAGCCACCCGACTTAATGGCGGCGATCTTGCATCCTTTGTTAATGAGAGAAGTGGAATGAAGCAATAATTTGCGTGGATTCCTCACATTCTCCATGTAAAGCATAATAACCTTAGAACTCTTTTCAGGGTCAAAAGTCGTATCAAGATGTTCCAGAACTTCCTCAATACCTATTTGGGCTGAATTTCCGACTGCCCAGACGCTATTGAAAGACAACCCGTTGGTAATGCCATATTCCTTAATAAAAACAGCAGTAGCGCCGGAGCCGGTAACAAAATCAATCCCTTTGGAGTTCAGCGGCGGAATGGGTGCATCAAAAGCTCCACAGTAGTTCATATTCAAAAAGCCTGTACAATTAGGACCGATAAGACTTCCGTTGACACTATTAACGGTTTTAACAATTTCGCGTTCTAAAGCAGCGCCTTCAGCACTCTCTTCTCCAAAGCCGGCAGATAAAATGATAAAACCACCACACTTCTTGGTCATAGCAAGTGTATTGACCGAAGCAGGACAATACTTTGCAGCGATAGCCAAAATAGCACAGTCCACATCCGGTAAATCATCCACATTTTTGAAGCATTTGATACCTTGAACTTCATCTTCTTTTGGATTAACTGCAAAAACAGCCCCTTTAAAATTGCTATCGAGTAAATTTTTCAGCACTTTGCCGCCCGGCTTATGAATATCATTGGAAGCTCCAACTACCACAATTGAACCGGGGGTTAATAATTTCGGATTAATCATTCTGTTTTATTTAAATTTAAGTGATACAATAATATCTTCGATTCTTTTAGCGAGCAATTGCTCCATGTCTGCGTATTGTTCTTTGCTGACAATTTTTTCATTTACGCTAAAATAGAACTTAATTTTGGGTTCAGTACCTGAAGGTCTGATCGTAACTTTACTTCCATCGGCAGTAAAAAATTGGATCACATCCGAAATAGGAAGATTTGTGTCAAAAAATGTTGAATTTTCAAAATCATAACCTTTCCCAAAGAAGTAATCAACAATTTTAACGACCTTGCTTTTATTTATTTTTTTAGGGAATTTTTCTCTCAAATGAGTCATCATTTTACTGATTTCAAATAGTCCGTTTTTCCCTGTTTTCACAATAGACAATTGTTCCTCTTTATAAAATCCGTATTTTAAGTAGATGTCATTCAGATAATCCTGCAGTGTTTTTCCTTTATTTTTCATCACTGCAGCAATTTCGGCAATCAGGCAACAAGCAGAAACGGCATCTTTATCACGGACAAAATCGTCAATCAAAAAGCCATAGCTTTCTTCACCGCCACAAATAAACTTCTTTTTATTATCATTCAGTTTAATAGTTTCGGCAATATATTTAAAGCCCGTCAGCACATCATAGCACTTCACATTAAAATCAAGTGCAATTTTATTAATGATATCCGTTGTAACAATTGTTTTAACAACAAACTCATTATCAGAAAGTTTTTTTTGTTTTTGCCATTCAGAAAGCAGGTAGTGCGTTAACATGGTTGCCACCATATTACCATTAAAAAGGATCAACTCACCCTTACCATTCCGTGCAGCAATTCCTACCCTATCAGCATCAGGGTCGGTTGCGAGCACTAAATCTGCATCAATTTCATCGGCAAGCTTCATTGATAACTCCAATGCACTCTTTTCTTCGGGATTGGGAGATTTTACAGTTGGAAAATTTCCATCCGGAACACATTGCTTTTCCACCAAAATAACATTTGGGAAACCAAATCTATTAAGTGCCTTCGGCACCATAGTAATGCCGGTCCCATGTAGAGAGGTATAGACAATTTTAAAATCAGCACATTTAGAAATAGCATCCTGATTAAGAGAAAGTTTCTCAACAGCCTGCAAATAAGCCTCATCAACTTCTGCTCCTATTATCTTAACATAAGCATCTTTCCTTTCCCATCTTATTTTTTCTATATTCTTAACTTTATTGACCTGATTAATAACATTATTATCATGTGGTGGCACTAACTGTCCCCCATCACCCCAATAGGCTTTATAGCCGTTATACTCTTTCGGATTATGCGAAGCAGTAATCACCACTCCTGCATGACATTTCAGATAACGAACAGCAAAAGAAAGAAGTGGAGTCGGTCGCATCTCTTCAAACAAAAAACACTCTATTCTATTGGCTGACAATACGTCTGCAGTAATATTGGCAAAATAGGCACTATTGTTTCGCGAATCAAAAGCAACTGCCACTTTCAGTTTTGTATTTTTAAAAGTAGCCTTCAGATAATTGGCTAATCCCTGAGTAGCAGCCCCAACAGTATATTTATTCATTCTGTTAGTACCGACGCCCATGATTCCTCTAAGGCCACCTGTCCCAAATTCCAGTGATTTATAAAAAGCATCAACTAACTCATCGGGATTATTTTTTTTTAACCTTTTGATTTCCTCTTTAGTTTCTTTGTCATAATTTCCGTGAAGCCAAGCATCTACATTAGGTTTTATTTTTTTATCCATAACTAACAAATTTGCTGCAAATTTAAAGCTTTTTTCTATACAAAAAATTCTCAGGCTCAATTAATATATAATTAAACATATAAGATACTAAAAAAATAAACTACTAAATATATTTATATTTTATATATGGGCGCCACGGGATTTGGACATAGAAGAGAAGGTATCTGTTTGTAGAGACGCAATTAATCGCATCTCTACGGGCATTGACCTTGTACCCCTGTGCCCCAAAGCACCCGCCTTTGCGGTGTTTTCACTTCAATTCCGTGGCGCAATTCCATGGAAACATTCATAAACCAAATTTTAAAACCACAGCATCTATATAGGTGCGTAGCACCGAACCATTTGTAGCATCCTAAATTCGAATAAATTAACGGGAAAAAGAAAGTCCCAAATAGACAAATTGAATTC
>Ga0209099_1001081_pt1 | contig 29405 bp, 23 predicted proteins | sample AD_JPNHW2_MetaG_FD_184430 | JGI IMG/M metagenome (GOLD analysis project Ga0209099, IMG submission 184430) | Active sludge microbial communities of municipal wastewater-treating anaerobic digesters from Japan - AD_JPNHW2_MetaG (SPAdes) (version 2) | ecosystem: Engineered > Bioreactor > Anaerobic... | reverse complement strand
TGACGAAGGACTTGCCGCGAAAGGATTTTGGCGGGCGGACTCGGCGTCAACCGGAAGGCAAATTACTTATTTAATCGCAGACATGAAAACGAGTCGCCGCAGACCAGGGAAAATCGGATCGTGTGCGCATACGCTTTCGCTGTGAGCGAACAAAACGCGGGCGGCGGAGAGGTCGTGACCGCGCCGACCTGCGGGGCGAGCGGCGTGCTTCCGGCGGTGCTCAAATACATGCAGCAGTCGAACAATTTTACCGATGAGGACATCATCCATGCGCTCGAGACAGCGGGGGTGATCGGCAATCTGATCAAACAGAACGCTTCAATCAGCGGCGCGGAATGCGGGTGCCAGGCCGAGATCGGAAGCGCATGTTCGATGGCGGCTTCGGCGTTGGCGCAGTTGTTCGGGATGGGACTCGATCAGATCGAATACGCTGCCGAGGTGGCGATGGAACACCATTTGGGGCTGACCTGCGACCCGGTGGGCGGGTTGGTGCAGATTCCGTGCATCGAGCGGAACGCGGTCGCGGCGATGCGCGCGATCAATGCTTTCCGTATCGCGGATTTTTTGAGCGAGACACGCAAGGTGTCGTTTGACACGGTGGTCAAGACGATGTACGAGACGGGCAAAGACCTTTCGAAACGCTACCGCGAGACCGCCGAGGGCGGATTGGCGAAGAATTTAAAGGTAAAACGGAAGAAGTAACGCCCGTTCACATCAGTTTTACCGGCCTTGTTTTGAAGGCAAAGGAAGTCGATTATGGAAATCGTCGAGGTCAAACAAAAACTGCGCAAACTTAAGCGGTTGGAATGCGCGCTGAGGGCATCGGGGCAATTAAAAACTGTCCCGGTTTTAGTTTGGGACAATTTTTTCGACCTCTCCGAAAACAGCGGCCAAACAAGAAAAAAGACACGATATGATTTAAATCAACTCTGCGAATTGAGCCGTGAGGAATTGAAAACCGTGATCGACGGATATTGGGCGTTCGTATACGGAGAGTTATTTCAGGACAATCTCATACAGGGGCGGCTGTTTTATGACCGCGACGCGCTGATTCAACTGGGACTGCCGTTCGACGCGGACGAGACCGCGGTGAAAAAGCGTTTTCGGGAGCTGGCGAAACAATATCACCCCGACGTCGGCGGCGACGCGGCGAAATTCATCGAATTAATGAATTTGTACCGGCGATTGATTGTTGCATAATTTTTTACGATTAAGGAACCCTCTCGCTTTTATCAACCCGTGATTCTTCGGCTTCGTTTCACTCGCTCAGAATGACAAAAAATGAATAAAAACGGGCGGTAAATTACCGCCCGTTTTTAGTAGGTGTAAGGTTATAAAGTGTAAAGGTTAAAGTGATATTCTTATTTCCTTGAAAAAGTATACGGAAATATCATTTTAAACTTTACGTTTTATGCCTTGTTTTCTTCGCTTTCCTGTTTGTTGTTCATTTGAACATTTTGATTTTTCCGAAAATCAATGCCACAGCCAAACACAGCAAAAGCGTGCCGCCGATGATGATGGCAAAACCATAAGGACTGGAAGAGAGAACCATTCCCTCGGGCGCCAGGTTCATCCCGTAAGCCGAAAAGATGATGGTCGGAATCGAGATGACGATGGTCACGATGGCGAGCACTTTCATCACGATGTTCAGGTTGTTGGAGATGACAGACGCGAACGCGTCCATCATACCGCTCAGAATGCCGCTGTAGATGTTCGTCATCTCGATCGCCTGTTTGTTTTCGACGATGACGTCCTCGAGCAGATCGGAGTCCTCCGGGTATTTCCGGACGATCTCGGTGCGCAGCAGTTTTTCCAAGACGGCTTCGTTGGAGCGCAGCGCGGTCGTGAAATAGACCAAGCTCTTTTCGAGTTTCAGCAGCTCAATCAGTTCGCTGTTCTTGGTCGATTTATGGAGGATATTTTCGATTTCGTCGCTCTTCTTATCGATATTGTGCAGATATTGCAAATATAAAAGCGCGTTCTGGTAGAGGATCTGGAGAATGAATCGGGATTTCATGTTCGTACGAAAATCCCGCGGAGAGCCGGATGCGAAATATCTCAGCACCGGCGTGTTTTCTAGGCACACCGTGATGATCATATTGCCGGTCGTGATGATTCCGAGCGGGATCGTGGAATAGAGCTCTTTCTCGTCTTTTTGTTCTTCAACGGTGGGGATGTTGACGAGAACCATCGTGTAGTTATCATCCAAATCGATGCGCGACCGCTCGTCGGTATCCAGTGCGGATTTGAGAACAGACGCTTCGATGCCGCATTTTTCGGAGATGTCTTTAATTTCGGATTCGTCCGGATTGATCATGGAAATCCAGGCGTTGGCCGCGGGACCCGCGATTTCTTTCAGGCCCGTTTCGGCGGAGAGGTAGTATTTTGTCATGTCTTTCGTCCTTTCTCTGACAAGGCAGAGCAGACGAAAAACCATTCGTTTTCAGACGGATATGGCTTTGCGTGAGCTGCTGCCCGTGCGATTAATATGTGTAAAACTTCGGGGATTCGGTGCAGGGTCCATACACTCACGCTCCTATGCTTCAAATTATATGCCCGCAGTGCGGACAATGTCAGAATAGCATATGAAAAAGGGCTTGTCAATAATAAAAAAACGGTTCGCGAAAAACAAATATCTCCCACCCAAACGGGCGAGAGAATTATACGATCGGTATAAAACCGACAAAATAGTACGAAATCCGCACAGTGAAACGAAATAGCGACCTTTAACAGGATACTTTTGTTGTATTAATGAAAAAAGTAAATGCGAGTTTATATCTTGGAACGGTTTTTGGCCGGGGTGAATAGAAGTGATTATTTTTACATCATGGAGCGCATCTTCACCGGGGCGAACAATAACATCATAACTTATAACTTCGAGCGTAACTTCGCCCTCTGTTCATTGCTGAGGATACGCTTGCGCAGGCGAAGGGATTTGGGCGTGACCTCGATCAGCTCGTCCTCGGCGATGAACTCGATGCAGGCCTCGAGCGACAGCTGGCGCGGCGGGATCAGACGCAGCGCATCGTCGCTTCCGGACGCGCGCATATTGGTGATGTGTTTTTTCTTGCAGACGTTGACGCAGAGATCGCCGGGTTTGGGCGATTCGCCGACGACCATGCCTTCATAGACCTTGGTGTTCGGCGTGATAAACAGTTCGCCGCGCTCCTGGGCGTTATACAAGCCGTAAGTGACCGCTTCGCCGCTCTCGAACGCGACCAAAGCGCCGTTTTGGCGGCGGGTGATCTCGCCCTTAACCGGTGCATAACTGTCAAAGACGCTGCTCATGATGCCCTCCCCGTGGGTGTCGGTCAGAAAATCGCTGCGGTAACCGAACAGACCGCGTGACGGGATTAAAAACTCCAACCGGATGTGGTCGCCCTGCGGCAGCATCTCAACCAGATCGCCCTTGCGCGCGCCGATCTTCTCCATGACTGCGCCGACATACTGCTGGGGCTGGTCACAGACGAGCCGTTCGACCGGCTCACATTTTTGACCGTCAATCTCTTTATATAATACTTTCGGCGCACCGACCATGAATTCATAACCCTCGCGACGCATCGTTTCAATCAGGATCGAAAGATGCATCTCGCCTCTGCCGCAGACCTTGAAGCTCTCGGTGGTCTCGGTCTCGCTGACACGCAGGGAGACGTCTTTGAGCAGTTCTTTCATCAGGCGCTCACGCAGGTGGCGGGAGGTGACGTATTTGCCCTCTTTGCCGGCGAACGGGCCGTCGTTGACCGAGAAGGTCATCTCGACGGTCGGCTCGGAGATTTTGACGAACGGGATCGGCTCCGCTTTGTCGAGCGCGCAGATCGTGTCGCCGATGGTAATATTCTCGATGCCCGAGACGCAGACGATGTCGCCCGCGCCGACGCTGTCCATCGGGACCCGTTCAAGGCCCTCGATGGAATAAAGATTGACCGCCTTTGAGCGATAGGGCGCGTGGGCGCCGTGGAAGTCGCAGATGGTGATATCCTGACCCTTGCTCAGCACGCCGCGTTCGATCTTGCCGATGCAGATTCTGCCGACATAATCATTATAATCGAGCGACGAGACCAGCATTTGAGTCGGGCCGTCGGGATCGATATCGGGCGGGTCGATGTGAGAGAGGATGATCTCAAACAGCGGCCCAAAATCCACAAACGGGCCTTCGGGTGCCATTGAGGCTGTGCCGTCGCGGCCCGAACAGAAAATGACCGGGCTGTCCAGCTGTTCGTCGTTAGCATTCAATGCGATCAATAGGTCCAAGACCTCGTCGACGACCTCATAGATGCGCGCGTCGGGGCGGTCGATCTTATTGACAACCACGATGACCTTGTGTCCCATCGAGAGCGCCTTTTGAAGCACAAAACGGGTCTGGGGCATCGGACCTTCGGCAGCGTCGACAAGCAAAAGCACACCGTCGACCATTTTTAAAACACGCTCGACTTCACCGGAAAAATCGGCGTGCCCAGGGGTGTCGATGACGTTGATCTTAATTCCGTTATAATGGATGGATGTATTTTTTGCTAAAATCGTAATGCCGCGTTCGCGTTCAAGGTCGTTGCTGTCCATTACGCGTTCGGCGACCACTTGATTTTCACGGAATGTTCCGCTCTGGCGCAGCAGTCCGTCGACGAGCGTGGTCTTGCCGTGGTCGACGTGTGCAACGATGGCGATATTTCTTAAATCGGTTCTTTTCAAACGAAAATTGCTCCTTTTTATCGATTCGACGATTGTCCGTTCCGCTATTTCCGGACGGACAAAATATTATTATATACCTGCGCTAATATCCTGTCAAATATACTTTTTTGAAATTTGATTTTTAAAAAACAAAAATAGAACAGAGAGAAAAGAATATTTTTTCATATGTAAAAACATGTAAAGTAAAAACCCGAAATGTAACCGAAATGTAACCGCCAAAGTTTATAATAATCGGGTAATGAGGGGATTTTCCCCCATTCTTCGAATAGTGACAAACGACAGTGATAAGTGAGGTAAATTATGAAGAAAGTAACCAAATACGTACTCATCGCATTGCTGGTATGCGCACTTGCATTCGGCGCGATGCTCAGTACAATGATGCTTTCCGGCGCAAGCAACCTGACACCGGTAAATACCTATATCGATTATCCGACGGGCACGCACGCTGTTGTGCTGGGAAAGACCGGTGTGCGCACCGGTGCGAACACCTGGAAGGTGACGCTGGGCGTGACGAACTTGCTTCAGCAGCAAGTCAGCACCAAACCCATCGAAGTTGCATTAGTCATTGACTCTTCCAGTTCGATGACCATGTATAATGTCGATGGCACCAACAAGACGCGCCTTGCGGTTGTCAAAGAAGCCGCTGAACAGATGATCAACGATCTGTACACCAAAGCGACGACTCTCGGACTTACTATTAAGGTCAGCGTTTCATCGTTCAGTGATTCCACCGGCGTTGATCAGTCGATGTTGTCGATCACCGGTTCTGGAAATAAACAGACGTTGATCAATAAAATCAGAAACATCAACAGAAACGGATATACCAATTTGCAGGGTGGTATTTTAAGAGGTGTATCCACTTTCTACAATAATTTTGATTATTCAATCACAACGACAGGAAGCGGCGATAACAGGACCGTTACCGCCACATCCATCAACAGCAGCGCAACATTTAACGATGCAACTTCTACCAAGTTGATGGTTGTTCTGTCTGACGGTGCGGCAAACCGTTTTTACAGAAGTTCCAATTTTAGCAATATGGTCGGCAGCGGTACGGAAGGGAATCCCTACGCACAGGGTGCCGCTGTTATGGCAGCGAACGCTGTTAAGGATAAGAACATTACGATTTTCTCAATCGGTTTTGCCTATTCAGATAGTACGCTTGAGAATGTCGCTTCATCCAACCCCACTCCTCCTCCTGCTAAACTCTATTATACTGCTACCACCGCCGTTGATCTGTCCACAGTGTTTGAGATCATTACCAATCAGGTAAATTCTCCGGCACTGAGCGATACCATGGGCAGCAATCTCACGACAAGCAGCGGCACCGTCACCGGCCCGACCGGCGTCACAATCGGAAGCAACGGCGCGTTGCTCTCCTGGACACCGACGGCAGCCGATCTTGCCTACAACCACGGCAACTTCATCAGCTACACTGTCACTTTGGATATCACCAATATCGCCGCGGGCGAATATAACAACCAACTTCTCAACAACGCCGCCTCCTTTGGCGTCGTCATCAACGGAACGACCTGCAACGGCAACTTCCCGCAACCGACATGCGAATACGACATCGGCACGCTGGACGTTCAGTTCAAAGCGGGCGCGACCCAAATTGCGACCGCAGAGGCGCAGCAGAAGGTCATCACCGACTGGGGCACACCGACTTTTACAATCAACACCCCTCCGACGACCATTGTTTATAACGGCCAGACCTATTATTATACCGGCAGCACTTATGACAACAACGCCTATACGGTTCCGGGTTCTCATACCCAGACGGCAATCGTCGGCACGCACACCTTGATTCACAATTATGCACTGCATAATCACAATGTGACCTATGCTTATACCGGCACGGTTCCGACCGGCGCTCCGACCGCTCCGGCATCCGCTTCATATGCGGCGGGTACTCCGAACATTTCGGTCGAAGCCAAACCGTCACTGACAGGTTACACCTTCAACGGCTGGAACTCTACCGACGTGACTCCTGCCGGCGGCAAGTTTACGATGCCCGATAAGGACGTCGCATTCAACGGCAGCTGGACGCCGAACGGCAATACAGCATATAAAGTCGAACATTATAAACAAAATACCAACGGCACTTACACGCTTGATGTCTCCGAAAATAAAACCGGCACGACCGGCGCAACCGCAGGATATACCCAGAAGTCCTATACCGGCTACACCTATCAGCCGACTTTGACGACTTCTACAAACAACTTCATCATCGCGGGCGACGGTTCACTGGTCATCAAGCTCTATTATGCGCTCAACACCCACTCGGTCAGCTATCAATACACAAACACCGCACCGACCGGTGCAACCGCGCTTCCGGGAACGACCCTCGGGGTCTCTTACGGTTCAACCGTGACGGTTGCCGGCAATGCGACGGCTCAGGGTTACACCTTCAGCGGCTGGGCAAGCACCCAGACCACAGCAACTGCGGGACAGACCTTCCCGATGCCTGACCAGAACGTGGTCTTCTCCGGCAGCTGGACACCGAATGCCAACACGGCATATACGGTCGAGCATTATAAACAAAATCTCGGCGGTTCTTATAGTCTCACGCCGGATGATACCGACAGCTTGACCGGAACAACCGGAACAGCCGCGGCGTTCGCTGCGAAAACCACCTACTCCGGCTTCACTTATGCACCCGCCCTGACGAGCTCCAACAACACCGTCGGCTCCGATTTTATCATCAAGGGCGACGGCACGCTGGTTATCAAGCTCTATTACACCCGCAACAGTTATTTGGTCAGCTATCAATATACCGGATCGGTTCCGACAGATGCGACAGCGCTCCCGACTACAATCGGTGCTTCCTACGGAGCAACCGTGACGGTCGCGGCCAATGCGGCAGCCACCGGTTATACCTTCGGCGGCTGGGCCACCACCGACGCAATTGTCAGCGGAACCACCTTTGCGATGCCTGCAAACAGCGTTCTGTTCACCGGCTCGTTCGCCCCGACCACCGTCAACTATACGGTTAACTACTATCTGCAGAAACTCGACGGCAGCGGTTATGAACTTCAGACAGCCGATACGGCGACTAGAACCGGACTCACAGGCGCTCCGGGTTTCTACGCGGCCAAGAGCTACACCGGTTATACGTTCAAAGCAGCCACTTCCAACAACACCGACAACGGTATCTTTATCATCAAAGCAGACGGGTCACTGGTCATCAGCGTTTATTATAACGTGAATATCCACAACGTCAGCTATTCCTTCACCAATACCGTTCCGGGCGCTTCGACCCTCCCGGCCACAATCGGCGTCTCCTACGGCGCAACCGTGACAGTCGCGGGCAATGCGACGGCTCCGGGTTACACCTTCGGCGGTTGGGCCAGCACCCAGACCACTTCGACTGCGGGCCAGACCTTCACGATGCCTGACGGTGACGTTGCGTTCGCCGGCGGATTCACCCCGAACGAGAACACTGCATATATAGTTAACTACTATACGCAGAATCTCGACGGCATCAACTACACGCTTGCCGCTTTTGAGAACAAGGCCGGTACCACCGGAACGACCGGTTCTTATGACACGACCAAGACCTTCACGGGCTTCACCTTCCAAAAGGCAGAGTCCAACCTGACCCCGAACACCGATTTCACCATCGCAGGCAACGGCTCGCTGGTCATCAATGTCTATTACACGCGTAATAGCTATACGGTGACTTACACCTACACAGGCACGGTGCCCGCGGGCGTCACACCGGTCAACAACTTCACGGTCGGCGCTTCCTTCGGCGCAAACGTGACGGTTCTCAGCGCGACTTATCCGAACACGCACCTCTTCAGCGGATGGACACCCACCGGTATCGGCGTTTCGACCGGCACCTTCGCGATGCCCGCCAACAACGTCACCTTCACGGGTTCGTTCTCCGAAGCGGCAGCCGGATATACGGTTGAACATTATACGCAGAATCTCACAGGCGGCGGATTTACAAAGGTCGATACGATCGGCGCTTCCGGTAACATCGGCTCGGCGGCTTCCTTTACGCCTAAATCCTATGAGGGCTTCACCTTCGCCCCGTCCCTGACGACTTCCACCAACACCGTCGGCACGCAGTTCATCATCAAAGCGGACGGCACGCTGACCATCAAGCTCTATTACACCCGCAACAGCTACGAAGTCAGCTACAGCTACACCAACACCGTTCCGGGCGCGAGCACACTTCCGGCAACCATCGGCGCATCCTATAACGCGACGGTGACGGTTGCGGCGAACGGCACGGCTGCGGGTTACACCTTCAGCGGCTGGAGCACCACCGATGCGACCGTCAGCGGCGGCACCTTCACGATGCCCGCAAAGAATGTCGCTTTGAGCGGAGGCTTCACACCGAACACCAACACTGGGTTTAAGGTTGAACACTATAAGCAGACCCTTGCCGGCACTTACGGCACGACACCGGACGATACGGATAATCTGTCCGGTACCACCGGAACAACGGCCTTGTATACGGCAAAGAACTACACCGGCTTCACCAACGACAGCTCCGCCACCACTTCAAACACCGGAAACTTCATCATCAAGGGCGACGGCACGCTGGTCATCAAGCTCTTCTATACCCGCAATACCAACTATAAATACAATGTCGAATACCGCAAGGACAGCGCCACAGGTACGCTGCTGGATTCCAAGACGGTCAACAACCGCACCTGGGGCCAGACCTACAGCGAAACAGCAATCGACATCACCGGCTATACCGCGCAGGCCCCGCTGACTCAGAACATCAGCATCGATGCAGACGGCAAGACCATGATCTTCATCTATAAGGCTAACAAGCACAATGTCACCTACCAGCTGACCGGAACCATTCCGACGGGCTTCAACACCTCGGTTCTGGCAGGTCTCGGTGCGACCGGCGTTGAATTCAAAACCGCGATGACCAGAGCGGCAGACCTGACGGCTCAGAATTACAACTTCACCGGTTGGACCACAAGCGATGTCACCGTCGGCGCTTCCGGCAATTACACGATGCCCGATCAGGATGTCGTCTTCACCGGCTCGTTCACGCTGATGCCCGCTTGGGTCGTCTATGAGTACACCGGAGACGTGCCCGCAACAGCGGCTGCACTTCCCGAGACCAAGTATTATAACCTCAATAACGGCGTGACCGTCGCAGCGGCTCCGGCAGCCGTCACCGGCTTCACCTTCGAGGGCTGGACCAGAAACGGTTCCGCAGCTTCCAACTTCACGATTACAACCGCGGGCGAATACAAGATCGTCGGCAACTGGGTCCGCAATTCCCATAAGGTGACCTATCAGTACGACTCCTCGGCTCCGACAACCGCTCCGGCAGTCCCGACACAGGCAACTGTCCCGTTTGAGCAGAATGTCTTCGTAGACACCACAGTCGGCAACATCACCGGTTACACCTTCAAGGGTTGGGTGCCGACCTCGGGGATCAGCACTGCGGATATCACCAGCGGCAGCTTCTCAATGCCCAACAACGACGTGGTCTTCACAGGCAGTTGGGCCATCAACAAGCACAATGTCTCTTACCAGCTGACCGGAGAGATTCCGGCGGGCTTCAACACTTCGGTCCTCGCAACCCTCGGTGCTTCCGGAGTTTCGTATAACGCTCCGATGACCGTCGCGGGTCCGCTCTCGTTCACCAATTATGAGTTCCACGGCTGGACCAGCGGCCAAGTCACACCGTCCAACGGTGGATATCAGATGCCCGACAGCGACGTGGTCTTCACCGGTTACTTCACCAAGAAACTCTTCACCGTCAGTTATGTCTATTCCGGTACCGTTCCGCAGGGCGCTCCGGCGCTTCCGGCCGGTGGCTCCTATGAAGTCGGTAAAGAAGTCACCATGGCTTCGCCGGTCAGCATGATGGGCTATGCCTTCTACGGCTGGAGTTCTAACGGTGTCGCAGTTGTGAACGGCAAGTTCACGATGCCCGCTCATGACGTGGTGTTTACCGGCAGATGGGTCCAGGAGACCTCTTCGGTGCCCTCATCGATCCCGTCCGAGCCCTCGATTCCGTCCTCGACGCCTTCGAGCGTTCCGTCCAGTGTCCCGTCCAGCACTCCGGCCACCGTTGTTTCTTCCAGACCGACGGTTTCCATCAATGACACTTCTGCCCCGCTCGAAGTCATCGCAATGGGCGGCGAAGAGAATATGACGGCGACCATCATGATCGCGGCGTTCTCGGCAATCATGCTGGCTGCGGTCGTTGTGATCGGCAAAAAGACCCGTAAAGTCAAGAAATAATCATCGTACAAACGAATTTGCTTAACGAACGAGAGCGCCCAATCAGCGCTCTCTTTCGTTTGTTGAGGCAAATTGCCGGCAGCGTGGCGGTCAGATTGTGAAAAGTGTTTTTTACAGCACTTTTGCCGCAACACGAAAAAGACATAATATTTATATCCCCACTTCCGGAGGGGTAAATATAAAACGAATCTATTTTCAGCCGGGAGTATTCAAAAGCGCTCTTTTCTTTTACAAAGATTGAAAATGTAAGATCGTATATTTTCCCAAAAGCGGCATAAAAACGGAAAAACGGCAAAAAATAGAACAAAACCGCGGATCATACGCGATGAAAAGGAGATTATTATGTCGTTTCGAAAGAAAGCCGGACGGCTTGCGGTTTTTGTGACCGCATTGATTTTGTGTATATCCATGACCGCGGCGGGATTGGAATTCAATGCCGGCGCCGTCATTCTCAAACAGGGCAGCACCGGAACCAAAGTGAAAGAGGTTCAGACGCGTCTGAAGAATTGGGGATATTATAAAGGAAGCGTCGATGGGATCTTCGGTTCGAAGACCAAAACAGCGGTCGTATGGTTTCAGCGAAACAACGGCCTGACACAGGACGGCATTGTGAGCGCGGCGACTTTCCGCGCGCTCGGAATCGCATCCGGCGGTTCAAGCGGTTCGGGCAGCGGCGTGGCGGGATATTCCGACAGCGATTATAAACTGCTCGCGCGCCTGATCTCGGCGGAAGGGCGCGGGGAGCCGTATACGGGGATGGTCGCGATCGGCGCGGTCATCTTGAACCGTGTCAAGCACCCGTCGTTTCCCAATACCATCAGCGGCGTAATTTATCAGAGCGGCGCTTTTACCGCGCTTACCGACGGCAATTTCAACCAGCCGGTCATCGACAGCGCCTACAAAGCCGCCCGGGACGCGTTGAACGGATGGGACCCGAGCGGCGGCGCAATCTATTACTATAATCCCGCCAAGACCTCCAATCGGTGGATGCGTTCCCGCCCTGTCATTGTCACCATCGGGGGCCATGTGTTCTGCAGCTGACCGAATCAACTTCACGCGCCGGTCGATAAAAGGATATTGCACTTCGGCAATATCCTTTTTAATAGCGATTAATAAATGGAAAGAACCCTCTTCGGCATTTTCCGATTGGCAGTTTGACCGATATTGACATCCGAAAGCCGGTTTGATAAAATAAGAAAAGAACGATTTATCGGAGGGAATGCGGATGAGATGTCCTAACTGCGGCAAAAAAATCCCGGACGGCAGTCAGTCCTGCCCCGGCTGCAAAACGATATTCCGAATAAAAACGGTTCAAAACAACGCATTATCCGATCCGCAGCTCGGCCGTCTGCTGTATTTCGGATTGTTTGTGAGCGCGACTCTGATCACCGTCTTTATCTATTTAAAATGGCAGACAACCGGTATCGGCGAATCCTATTCGCTGGCGAAGATGACCGAGATGTATGCGAACGATTCTAAAATAGCGGGTTGGTTTACCAATGCGACCTATGTCGTGCTGTGCCTCCAGCTGCTCGCCGTTGTCATGTGGATCATCACTTATTCAAAACCTTCACCCGTGATTCCGCTGCTTGCGGGCGGCGTGACATTGATCGGAACGCTTGCTTTTCTGATCATGGCGATTTTCGGCCTCGGCGAGGCCTTTCAAAAAATTCCGAATTTTACGAGAACCGCGAGCGTGATCCCGTATCTGACACTGCTGCTTTCGGCGGGCGAGATCGCTTGCGCGTGGCTCAGCCCGAAACTGCTCAAAGCGGTTCCGGGGGAGGCCGTCCGGACCGAGAAAACAACGGGACAGAGCAAAATTGCCCATGCCGGCAATGAAAGCGCCAAAAAGCTGCTCGACGAACTGGACGGTACCGTCATACGTGACGAAAATAAATCAAACGGCGTAAAACACGGCGGGAAATAATCCTCTTTAAAAACAGGCCGAAACGGTTGACATCGAAATTTCTTTGTGTTATAATGCGGTCTGTTCGCGTGAGCCATTAGCTCAGTCGGTAGAGCACATGCCTTTTAAGCCTGGGGTCCGGAGTTCGAGCCTCCGATGGCTCACCAGAAAAAATCGTTTGCGGAAAGCAAACGATTTTTTAATGAAGTGTGCAGCGCCAACATCTGTTGGCGTAACACATGAAGTGCCCTGCGGGCATGAAGTACTGCTTCGCAGTATGAAGTACCTGCGGGCATGAAATTAAAAAAGCGCAGCACACTTCACTTCACGTTGAGCAAATCATAATTTGTGAAACACTTCATTTCTCGCCGCAGCGAGATACTTCATTTTGACGAAGTCGATACTTCATTTTTATGTTGCCCAGAGGCATTCCGGAAACGGGATGCCTTTTTCGTTATGGACTCGATATGTTGGCGGCTTGTATTGACTTGAATGATCTGTTGCGGTAGAATGCAGGGGATGAATTCATTGAAAGAATGAGGGATCTTCTATGGGGCAAAATCGGATTTATTCAGGTGAGGTCAGACCGGTTCACGCCGCTTCCTGGTGGAGCGAGATCGGCGACCTGCTTTGGCCGGATATCGAGGTGCAAAAGCGCATCAAAGCAAAAGCAAAAGCCATCTATGAGGCAGACATCGATACCTGTGTGAATTTCGGGCTGCATACGAGATTCGACTTCTCCGACTATTTTTACAGTTATCACGGTTATTTGAATCAGGTCTGCGAAGAACTCCACAAATACGGCATCAGGTTCATCGACCATTATTCCTGCAATGTGGTCGAACGGCCGAAAGACGAACAGGAGCTCTTTACGCTTCATAAAAACCACCGCCATCACGTGCTGCTGCACAAGGACTTTCAGGCCGCGGAAAACGCCTGTTACGAGGGACACCGGTTTTGGGATATCTGCGAAGTCGATCTGCGCGACGGCAGCAGGGGATATACGCCGGGTTATCAAGGGGAACTCTTCTGCCACAACAACCCGGCTTTCCTCGATATGCACAAAAAATATCTGAAGCGGCTCGTAAAAGAGGTCAATTTCGATGCTGTTGAAGTCGACGATATGTGCATTTATGCCTACTTTGCCGACTGCGGGTGCGAATATTGCAGGGAACGGTTCCGTCGGGATTACGGACGGGAAATTCCGCTGCTCGATGACAAAGACTTCTGGGGAGACACCTCTGAAAATCCGTTTTATTGGGGAAATTACGATAATCCGGCGTTCCGCGATTATGTTCGGATGCGCACCGACGGAATCCGGGAACACATTGCGATGATCAAGGAATGCGTGGCGCCGAAGCCGCTTTTGACCTGCTGTTCTTCGACCGGTCCGCTCTATCTCAACTCTTTGGCGCTAGATCTCGAAAAATCGGAAGATATCCTCGATCTCGTCATGCTTGAAAACTGCGGCATCACCTGCAGCGCCGTGAACTGGATTCGAAACGACGCCGAGGCGATGCAGCAAAAAGACATCGCCGAGAAGATGGGCCACGCACCGGCGATTGCGCTGAGTTATACGGTCTATGAAGACGGGGCATATCTCGGCTGGGCCCTGGCCCGTTTTTGGGGAGCGGCAAACTGGTCGAGCACGCTGCCCGGGCGGCTGATGGAAATTCCCGATGACCAAAAGACCACCGAGGCGCTGGTCGGGCCGCTCAACGTCTGGGAGAAGAAGCACAGCCTCATCGTTCCGCTCGATTGCAAAGACATTTTAAATGTCCGAATCGTCTCGAACCGGTATAACCGCGAAAACGGGATTACGAAAAACGGGAAAGACGTCTGGAGCCGAATTACCGCATGGACCGACGGATTTGTCCGTAATAACCTGAGTTACCGTTTTGTCCGCTATCGCGAACTCGCCGACGCGGACGCGCTGAAATCGGAGATAACCCCGATCGTGATGGACTGCAACGCCTGTGTAACGGATAAACAGCATACCGCCGTAAAGGAATTTTTAAAAACGGGCGGGAAACTGATCATAGCCGCCCTGTACGGCACGAAGGACGAAAAGGGCTTTGACCGCCCGACATCGCTCCTCGATGAGCTGAAAGCGGGGAATTACCCCGGGCTTGTGCTTGCCGGCGGCGCGGAGGAGATACCGGAACTGCTCGAAAAGGGGATTTTGACCCCTGCCGTAAAAATCATCAAAGGCGATGCCCGCCGCGTTTGCCGGGCAAGGATGATTGAAGGCCGGCTGGCGGTACACATCCTGAACACCAATCTGACGGCGGTTGCGCATGAGCGGGTGACGACGGTGGGCGACGTGCCGGTTCTGAAAAATATCCTGAGCGATTCGAGCGACGACGAGTTCGTGATGGAAGTGACCGGAGAAAATCTGCCTGAGCTGCGAGATTGCAAATTAAAATCTCCCGAACTCGGAGACCATCACCGCGAGATCCGGGTTGAAAAGATCCGGGGCGGCTGGCGGCTGTCGTTCAGCGTCAAAGATATTAAGATTTACGCAATCGCCGAGTAAAAAGACTTTGGTCTGACAAATCACGTTGGGAACTGTTTTGAAGCTGTCCCCGTGTATTTCATAAATTCACTGGGTGCCGAACAATTCGGCGACCGGGGCGATGGCTTTTTGCAATTCTCCGATAGTTTGATTCAGCTTGTTAAAGTCAACCTTTTCAAGCACGTCTGCGGCTTTTCCCACATCCTCGGACAGCGCCTGCCAGTCGACTGCCTTGAGATTTGCCGCCACCAGGGTGAGGTCGTTGATAGTGCCGACCACGCGGGGCAGCAGCACCACGCCGGCTGAAACCGCTAAGATCAATACCACCACCGTGCAAAATGCGCAAAGGCGGGCTGCGGACAGGAGTTTGCGCGCATAATCGTCATTATCCATAATGATTGTCATCCTTTCATATTCCTGATACCAATAAATATGGTCTCATCGCCGAATGTATGTTTTTATCTTAATCTCTGCCGGGCAATTTAAAAGTCGAATGTACGGGAGTAAACGTGCGGGAGTGATGAGATTTGTAAAATGATGCGGGAACCGCTCTTAACGGTTCCCGCATCGGTTGGATTATTTTACGTCGGGCGGATTGGCCGCCTTGGATTTGGCGCGTTTCACCTTTCTGCGATGCACAAGCAATATGATCATTACGATGATTAGAGCGATGATTACGAGGAACGGCAGTATCGCCACCAGCGCTACAACGCACCATTTGGCAAATTTCCAAATTGCTTTTACCGAGACGGTAAACGCGTTTCCGATGCGCTGCCAGAAGGTCTCGGGTTCGGGCTGAGTCGTCTCCCCGACTTCCCGCAAGCTGATGGTCACAGTGGAATATTCGACCTGCGAGTCATATCGCTGCAGTGTACCGGTCAGCGACTCGATTTGATAGCGCACATTCGAAAGCGCGTTTTCAATCGTAAGGATGTCTTCCATGCTATCGGCTTTTTCGAGCAGCGCCAGATAGCGCTCCTCCTGAACCCGCAGAGTTTTCAGATGCGCCTCGGTATCATAATAACTGCCGGTGATATCCTGCGTGCTTTTCGTGTTGGAGATGACGTTGCCCATAAGGGTGACGTCATTTAAAAAGGCGTCAAGGTTCGAAGCGGGGATGCGCATGGTCAGCGCAGCACTTCGTTTCCCAGTCGAATTGAGATTGACGCCGACTTCGGAAGCGCCTTCGATGTAGCCGTTTGCCGCCGCGCAGCGGGCTTTGATTGCCGGGAGCGTTTCTTCATACTTCAGTGTCTCCATGGTGATTGCGACGTTATAAATCAGCTTCCGGCTCGACTGAACGGGAGGAACGCTGCTGCCGCTTGCGGTAGTCATTGACGGCGCCGATGCTACCATTGCCGGAGCGCTTGCAACCGAGGCCACCATGCCGCCCTTCGTATCATAATCGGTGGCAGGAGCCATTTCGTTTAACTGGCCGTTGAGTCCCATTGCGTGTAATTGATCATCAGGAGCTTCCCTCGATGTTGCCGAGCAGCCGCCCATCAGCAACACCAATACAATCAGAAATAACAATGCCTTTTTCATGTTTGCTTGCCATCCTTTCCCTGTTTGAAATGTAAACGGTCTTGTATGATAAATCCGGCTGATGCCGAAAACCATAACCCGTGAAGCGGCGCGGTTTGCCGTTTTTTGCTTGAACAGAGCGCTGTCTCATGATAATATGAGTGTGAGGGGTGAGAAAATGTTACAGGCATTCTACACAAATATTTCCAACGTGGATATAGAAGACCAAAACAACCTCCGGCTTTGCGGAGAAAAACTCGTCGGAATACACAATAAAAAAGCGATCCGACAGTCAATGGGCGCGCGGCTGCTGCTTTGCAAAGTGCTTGCGGAGCAATATCCGCAGATTCCTCTGCCGCCGGTAATGACCGAGAATCAAAACGGAAAACCGTATCTTGCGCAGGGCGGGGTCTATTTCAATCTCTCGCATTCGGGCGACTATGCGGCGCTGGTACTTTGCGACGAGGAGGCGGGCATCGACATCGAAAAGCTCGAACCGCCCAGAATCGCCGTCGCGAAGCGGTTTTTCTCGAAGCCGGAATATGACTGGCTTTCAAGGCATCCGATGGATTTTTACGAATTATGGGTGTTAAAAGAGAGCTATGTAAAAGCGCTCGGGACCGGGCTGACCACACCGTTGTCTTCATTTTCAATTGTTGTCGGGGATGATATTTCACTGGCGGGAGACGGCCGGGGCGCTTTTGCGTTCTGTTTGTTCAATCAGCCGGAGGGTTACCGGCTGGCGGTCTGCAAACGGGGCGTGAGAGAGGAATGCAGCCTCGTTGAAATCAATATTGATCCAGAGGGCCGGTATATTCGGCCGTAACCGCCGTGCTGCAATAACCCATGATGATCGGGTCCGTGACAGCGAGTTTGCGGCGGCGGATCTGTTTTACTTCATCCTCGGGGATATTGCCCTCGATGGTGGTGATATAGGCGATGCCATTCTCGGTTGCGGTGCCGGTCACGATGCCGATGTGGTTGGGATAACCGGCGTATTCGCTGTCAAAAACAATCAGGTCGCCGCGCGCAGGAATAAAACTGCCGTGGGCGTCATAATAGCGGTTTTTACGCTTGAACCAGAGGCCGGTCGCATAGGCCGAATCATTCCATGGATAGACCGTGTCGATGAAACTCGTGCCGAGTTGAGTCTCCGCCTGTTTTAGGCAGTACATCACGAATTCGGTACACCACTGGGCATGCGGATTTCCGAATAGTTCCCCGTAGATGGTTTTGCCGTCTTTGACCGGATATTGCGGCTGCTGCTCGGCGATGCTGATGAAGGCCTCAATGAATTGGCCCAGAGAGATCTCACGGGGTTGGCCAGACGGAGTGACGGATGAGGCGGAAGACGCTTTTGAAGGCGCGGAGACGACAGAAGGGGCAGAGGAAATCATCGATGATGAAGATGCGGCAGACGCCGCGGGCGTTGAATAGCCCGAGAGCGAACCGAGCGTGATCTGGTCGGGAGAGGAAGAGGCACTTTCTCCTTTTGCCGACGAACAGCCGAACGCGCCCGCCGTCATCAACAGAGCGGCGAGCAGCGTAATTGTTTTTTGTGAAAACCGGCGCATCAGAGCTTGACGATGCTCTCGATTTCGATGAGAAGATCTTTCGGCAGCCGTGAGACCTCGACGCAGGAGCGTGCCGGAGGGTCTTTTTTAAAATAAGAGCCGTAGATCTCGTTGACTTTGCCGAAATCGTCCATGTTTTTTAAAAAGATGGTAGTCTTGACAATATTGTCGAGTGTCAATCCCTGAGCGGAGAGCAGGCCTTTGATGTTCTCCATGACCTGACGGGCCTGGGCTTCAACGCCTTCGGGTGCGGTGTTGGTCTCGGGGTTGATGCCGATCATGCCGGAGCAAAAGACAAAACCGCCGGTCTCGACCGCCTGACAATAGGGGCCGAGCGCCTTGGGCGCCGATCCGCACGCGATAATTTTTTTCTCCATGATTTGTTTCTCCTTATTGATAAGGCTGCCGATGGCGGCCAATCTGTTTGTGATTATTTTATCACTTCATTGTAAATTATGCAAATAACGAATTTGTAAGAAAAAGAGGAGCGCACGCAAAGGCGGCAGAGGCGCACTTTGTGCGCCTCTGCATTGAAATCGCGGCACGATGAAATCAGCGAAATTTTACTTTGCGTTTAAACTTTAACCTTTACACGAAGAGGTTTTAATCACTGGGTCCGACGACTTCGTCGGGAACAACGGTCGGTTCGGCAGTTTCACTCTCGGCGGCAGCGGGCAGAGAGACCTCGGCCAACGTTGACGCTTCGGCGCGTTCGGGCGAAAAACCGTGCATAAATCCGCCCAGAGCTTTGCAGCAGACGTCTCCGCCGATCACCTCTTCGTTGCGTACGATCACATTGATGACCACTTTGTCGGTGACGCCCGGATAGTTGGTGATGACAAAGGTGTAGCGGGTCGCCTTTTCACCGCGGTATTTCGTCAGGTCATAACCCTGATTCTTCTGGATGGTGTTATACCGCTCGAGCACCGTGTCGAAATTTTTCGGGATGTAGATAGCGATCGTCTCTTCGGGCGTCTCTTCGATCTCCCAGCCGAACTGTTTGATAAATTTGACCAGATCCGCCTGACCGGTTACGGCGTTGTTGCGCGAGGAGGTCTCTTCGGAGGTTTTGCCTCCGCCTCCGGTCGCAATCAAAATCACCACGATGACGGCCGCGATCAAAATCAGCGCAAAGGCGAGAATTTTCTTGTTTAGTTTAAATGACCATACCATCATATAAAAACGCTCCCTCTCCGATACTGTCAAAGTATATTGAGAGAGCGCGTCCGATATGACACAAACAGGGCTTTTTTCGGCCCTCAGCGAGGCAGAATGAGCCGAACGGCATGCTGCAGGTTAACGGCCCTGCAGTCGGTATATTCCCCGCCGTTTTCGCCGTCGAGCGTAAAAGCCAGCGGGACTTCCGATTGAAAACGGATTTTTGACGCATGGTGAAGGGAGATCAGCTTTCCGTCATAGTGCCGGTTCACCGCCTCGTCAATCAATTGCCCGATCTGCATGGTGTCGGGCTTTCGGACCAGCATCACCTCAAATTTACCGTCGCGCAGATTGACCTGGTCATCGGAGAGCCGCATCACCCCGCCGACCGAGGTCGAATTGGTCACCGCGCCGAAAATATACTCGCCCTCCTCGGTCTCGCCGTCGCAGGTGACTTTGACCCGAAACGGCCTGATATCGCCGACGGAGCGCAGACCGCCCATCAGATAGGCGGCATGGCCGAAAAGGTTTTTGTCTTTTTGCGGGGTCTCGTATGAAACTCTCGTAAAAGCGCCGAAAGACGCCACATATGTAAAATAGCGGTTTTGGAATTCGCCGATATCTTCATAATACAGATCGCCTGTCACAAGATTGCCGGCCGCTTTGAAAATCGAGAGGGGCAAGCCGAGCGATTTGGCCAGATCGTTGGTCGTGCCGCACGGAATATAGCCGATCGGGACGTCTTTTCCCGATAGCATGATACCGCTGATGACTTCGTTGAGCGTGCCGTCGCCGCCGCAGCAGCCGACAACGTCATAATCGCCCGCCGAAGCCGCAAGCAGGTGTGTGGCCTCAGCGCGGGCGGAGGTGATGTGTACCGAGACGGTATAGCCTCCGTCGCAAAGAATCTTTTTGATTTTCCCGATGCTGCGGACAGCCTGCATTCGGCCTGCGGTCGGATTGACGATTAAAAGCAGCTTTTTTTGTAAGCAGTCCATAGGCGATCCCCTAACTTCAGCGGAAAAGATAAGCGGAGATGCCGCCGATCAGCGTCAGCGTCATCAGGACCGCAAGCACAATCGCCAACACCCTTTTTTTCATTTTTCCTTTACCGCCCCTCGCCGTTTCCTGATTTTTTCTTATTATAATGCCGAAGCCCTGTTGATGTCAATCCGAATGTTTGACTATTGCATTTTTCGACGGAGTGATGTATAATGAAACCGCGCTAAAAAGCGTAAGTTGAACAGAATCATTTAGGAGGGTTTTTAATGAAAAAAGCGCTTTCTGTTTTGCTTGCCGTCGTAATGCTGGTATCACTGGCTGCATTCGTCGGCTGCGGCAGCAAGACATCCTCGACAGCGTCTTCCGTCGAGTCCACCCCGTCGGTTGAATCCACGACACCTTCGGTTGAATCCACCGCGTCGGTTGCGTCCGTCGAATCCGCCGCGTCGGTTGCGTCCGTCGCTTCGACTGCGTCGACCGCATCCAAGACATCCACGGCGACTTCGTCCAAGGCCTCTTCCGCGGCGTCCACGACTTCCACGCCGAAAGAGACTTTTGAAATTGCGTTGGTCACCGATATCGGCACCATCGACGACAAATCCTTCAACCAGGGCGCCTGGGAAGGCCTTGTCAAGTATGCGACCGAGAAGAAAATCACCCATAAATATTATCAGCCCAAAGAAAAGAGCAACGCTGCTTATCTCGAAGCCATTGATCTCGCCGTAAAAGGCGGAGCCAAAATCATCGTAACCCCGGGCTTCCTGTTCGAAGTTCCGATCTATCAGGCTCAGACCAAGTATCCGAGCGTCAAGTTCATCCTTTTGGACGGACAACCCCACACCGAGGATTATAAGACCTATAAGACCGAATCGAACGTCCTCTGCATCCTCTATGCAGAAGAGCAGGCCGGTTTCTTTGCCGGTTACGCGGCAGTCAAAGACGGCTTCACCGAGCTGGGCTTCCAGGGCGGTATGGCTGTTCCGGCCGTCATCCGTTACGGTTACGGCTTCATCCAGGGTGCTGAGCAGGCCGCAAAGGAAATGAACCTTGCTGCCGGTTCCATCAAGATCAAGTACAACTACTCCGGCGACTTCGCAGCCACCCCCGAGAACCAGACACGTGCAGCCGGTTGGTATACCGCCGGAACACAGGTCATCTTCGCCTGCGGCGGCGCAGTCGGCAACTCCGTCATGGCAGCTGCTGCGGCGCAGAAGGACAAGTGGGTCGTCGGCGTTGACGTTGACCAGTACAACGAGTCTCCCACAGTCATCACTTCCGCAATGAAGATGCTCGGCGAATCCGTCTATCAGGCGCTTACGTCCGCTTACGGCACCTCTTTCGAGGGCGGCAAGACCTGGACGCTCGACGTGACCCGCAAGGGCGTCGGCCTCGCGATGGATCACAACAAGTTCCTTACCTTCAAGGCGGCTGATTACACTGCCTGCTTCAACAAGGTCGTTGACGGTACTTACAAAGTCAATAACAAGTCCGATATCAAAATCGCGGACCTGGGCCTGAAGTATGTTGTTGTCACTGAGATCGCTGACTAAACAGAAAATTTAAGTTATACCCGTAAACAAACGCATGCGCTTGTAACGCAGGGTGCGTTGAACGGCAGGCGGAAAGGCGTTAATTTGCGCCTTTCCGCCTTGCCGTAGCAAAGCCCGCCAAACAGGATCATCATGCCCGGGCCTTCAAGGCATTACCGGAAAACTTCGAAAGATGAGGATTTCCGACTGAAAGGAAATGGCTGAGATGGATACTATTATCGAGATGCGCGGCATCACCAAGGAATTTCCCGGAATCAGAGCGAACGACAAGGTGACGCTGCAGGTCAAAAAGGGCGAAATCCATGCGTTGCTCGGAGAAAACGGCGCAGGGAAATCGACCTTGATGAGCGTGCTCTTCGGCATGTACGAACCCGAAGAGGGTGAGATTTTCCTGCGCGGGCAAAAAGCAAGGATCTCCGGGCCGAAAACGGCCAACGATCTCGGCATCGGAATGGTGCATCAGCATTTTAAACTCGTCCACAATTTTACCGTTTTACAAAATATCATCCTCGGCGACGAGACCACGAAATTCGGCTTTTTAAAAATGGAGCAGGCCTGTAAAAAAGTTGTCGCTTTATCGGAACGGTATGGGCTGAAAGTCGAACCCGACGCGCTGATTTCTGACATCACGGTCGGAATGCAGCAGCGCGTTGAAATTTTAAAAATGCTCTACCGCGAAAATGAAATATTGATCTTCGACGAGCCAACTGCGGTTTTGACTCCGCAGGAGATCACCGAGCTGATGCAGATCATGCGCGAATTGATCAAAGAGGGGAAATCGATCTTATTTATCACCCATAAACTCGAGGAGATCATGGCGGTCGCCGATCGCTGCACGGTGCTGCGGCTCGGCAAATGCGTCGGTACCGTAGACGTCAAAGACGTCACCGTCGAAAAGCTGTCTGAGATGATGGTTGGCCGCAAAGTGGATCTGGTCGTCCATAAAGACCCGAAAACGCCCAAAAACTGCGTACTTCAGGTCGAGGGACTGATGATGAAAACCCGCGGCAGCACGAAAGAAAAACTGAAAGACATCAGTTTTGAGGTCAAGGCGGGCGAGATCGTGTGCATCGCGGGCGTCGACGGAAACGGCCAGAGCGAATTGATTTATGCGCTGACCGGTCTGATGGTTCCCGACAGCGGCAAAATTTTATTAAAAGGCGAGGACATCACCCGCCGAAGCATCCGTTACCGCAACACCCACGGCATTTCGCATATTCCCGAGGACCGGCATAAATACGGGCTGGTGCTCGATTATACGCTGGCAGAAAACCTCGTACTCCAGCAATATTTTGAACCCCGTTTTTCGACTGCGGGATTTTTGAGAAAACGTGAGATCAACGCCTATGCCAAGACCCTTGTCGAACAATTCGACATCCGGACCGGCGCGGGCATTTCGACAAAAGCGCGCAGCATGTCCGGCGGAAACCAGCAAAAAGCCATCGCCGGGCGAGAGATCGCACGAAACCCCGAATTGCTGCTCGCCGTACAGCCCACGCGCGGCCTCGACGTCGGCGCCATCGAATATATGCACCGCCAGATCGTCCGGGCGCGTGACAACGACAAGGCCGTTTTGGTGGTCTCGTTTGAACTCTCGGAAGTCATGAACCTCGCCGACCGCATTTTGGTCATGTTCGACGGGCAGATCGTCGCAAACGTAAAACCCTCGGAGGTCACCGAAAACGAACTCGGCCTCTATATGGCCGGCGCGAAGGGAGGAACGAGAAAATGAGAGACCAAAAGGGACTCATCAAGGTGCTTGCTGCCCCCGATATCTCAAAGGCCTCCGGCGCGATCTCCTCGGCCGCTGCGATTGCGGTCGGCTTGATTTTCGGATTCATCATCATGCTCATCAGCGATCCGCAGCAGGCATGGGCCGGTTTTAAAATGATTCTGACGGGCGGTCTGTCGACCCCCAAAGATTTCGGCAACGTACTATATTACGCAACGCCGATTATCATGACCGGTCTCTCGGTGGCCTTTGCGTTCAGGACGAGCCTTTTCAACATCGGCGCTTCGGGTCAGTTTATCATGGGCGCTTACGGAGCGGTGCTGGTCGGTGTCAAAATGACTTCGCTCGGTCAGGTTCAATGGTTTGTCGCATTGCTCACCGCGATGATCTTCGGCGCGGTATGGGCGATTCTGCCGGGTGTTTTGAATGCGTTTTTCAACGTGAATGTGGTCATTTCCTGCATCATGCTCAACTATATCGGCATGTACACGGTCAATATGCTTGTCAAGGCGACGGTCTTCCATCAATACACCAACCGGTCGCTGCCGGTTGCGGATACCGCCAACATTCCGAAAATGGGGCTTGATAAGATCTTCCCCGAATCCAATGCCAGCGGCGGCATCATCGTGGCAATTATTGCGGCGATCATCATCGCGATCATCTTGAACAAGACCACATTCGGCTATGAACTCAAGGCCTGCGGCTTCAACCGGGACGCCGCGAAATATGCCGGAATCAACGAAAAAAAGAATATCATTCTGGCTATGATCATCGCGGGCGCGCTCGCCGGAATCGGCGGCGGCCTGCTGTATCTTTCGGGCACGGGTATTTACATCTCGGTCGTCGATACGTTGGCCTCGCAGGGGTTCGACGGCATCTCGGTCGCTTTGCTCGGCATGTCGAATCCCATCGGCGCGCTGTTCGCCGGTATCTTTATCGCGTACATCACCGTCGGCGGTCTCCAGATGCAGCTGGTCGGTTTTGTGTCGGAAATCATCAACATCATCACCGCGGTCATCATCTACTGTGCCGCTTTTTCGCTGGTGATCCGAAACTTCATTGCCGACCGCAGAACGCATAAGCTCAACATGAAAATTGAAAACGAACCAAAATCACCGCCCGCGGGCGATTCGAAAGGAGGCGGCAAAGTATGAACACCGTCTATTTCCTGTTCCAGCAGACGATGTTTTTCATGATCCCGCTGATGATCGTCGCGCTCGGCGGTATGTATTCGGAGCGCAGCGGCGTCATCAACATCGCGCTGGAAGGCATCATGATCATGGGCGGATTTTCCGGAATTTTGTTCATCAATTCCATGCAGGACAAGATGTCGGGGCAGTGGCTTTTGCTGCTCGCGCTGCTCATTTCGGCGATCGCAGGCATGATCTTTTCAATGCTGCATGCCTATGCCTCGATCAATATGAAAGCCGACCAGACCATCAGCGGAACGGCGCTCAATCTGCTTGCACCCGCTTTTACCATCTACACCGCCCGGTTGATTCAACCCTCCGGCGTTCAGCAGATCAACTTCACCAATACCTTCTGGATAGAAAAAGTGCCGGTTCTCGGGGATATCCCGGTCATCGGCGGCCTGCTGTTCAAAAACGTCTATATCACGACATATATCGGTTTCGCAATTTTGATTATCGGCGCGATCGTGCTGTATAAAACCCGGTTCGGACTTCGGCTGCGTTCCTGCGGCGAACATCCCCAGGCGGCTGACGCGGTCGGCATCTCGGTCTACGGCATCCGGTATGCGGGCGTGATGATCTCGGGGGCATTGGCCGGGATGGGCGGTTTGATTTTCATCGTCCCGACCTCGACCAATTTCGACGCAACGGTCTCCGGTTACGGATTCCTCGCATTGGCAGTCCTGATCTTCGGTCAGTGGAATCCGTGGAAGATTGCGGGCGCTGCGCTGTTCTTCGGTTTTATGAAGACCATTTCGGCGGCCTATTCTTCGATCCCGTTTTTAATGAACCTCAACATCACCGGATATATCTATAAAATGATCCCGTATATCGCAACGCTGGTCGTGCTGATTTTCAGTTCCCGCAGCTCACAGGCCCCGAGAGCCGAGGGTATACCTTATGACAAAGGCGCAAGATAGATCTTTGTTTTTATCCAAAAAACACGCGGGCGGATTTGTATCCGCCCGCAGAAATGTCCGGATATTATTCTGTTTCCTTCTGCCGCTTGATCTTTTTGCGCCAGCAGCGGTGGCACATCGCGACATAGCTCTCGTTGCCGCCTAAAAACACCTGTTCGCCGCTGGTGACGATGTTGCCGGCGGCGTCCAGACGCGCGTTGACGATGGCCTTGGCCCCGCAGGCGCAGACAGTTTTAATTTCGGTAATCGATTCGGCGATCTCCATCAGCCGCCTGCTGCCGGGGAACATATGGGTTAAAAAGTCGGTGCGCAGCCCGAAGCAGAGCACGGGCACATCGTAATCGTCGACAATCAGGCGAAGCTGATCGACTTGCTCGGACGTCAAAAACTGCGCCTCGTCAATGATGATGACCGAGGTCTCGCCGGGTTTTCTCGCGAGAAAGGCCTTGACGAGGTCAAAGTAAGCCGGGACGACCTCGGCTTTGGCGGAAAGGCCCACGCGCGAGCACACCAGATCGTCGCCGAAACGGGTATCCACCGCCGGTTTTAAAAGCCAGACCGACATGCCGCGCTCCTCATAATTGAATTTTGTGATCAGCGCCTGCGCGGACTTCGAACTTCCCATCGCACCGTACTTGAAGTAGAGTTTTGCCATCGTTTAAGTCCATCCTTTACAGAACTTCTTTCTCTGAAGAAATTATACCCGCAGCGCTGTTTTAAGTCAATTGACGTTTTTCACGAAAATTTGTTATGAAATTTGAAAGGCAGGCACATCAAGCATGTCCCAAGTTTTGATTCTCGGCATCGCCGGAGGTACCGGCAGCGGAAAAACCACCATTACGCGCCATCTGTGTGAACGGTTCGGCGGCGACATCGGAGTGGTCTATCACGACAATTATTACAAGCGGCACGATGAACTGCCGTATGAGCAGCGCGCAAAACTCAATTATGACCATCCCGACGCGTTTGACACCGATCTGATGATCGAACATTTGCAATTGCTCAAAAGCGGGAAAGCAATCGAATGTCCGGTCTATGATTTTTCGATTCACAACCGAACCAACCGCACAGTTATGATTCCGCCGACCCGCGTGATCCTTGTCGAGGGCATATTGGTCTTTTGCGAAAAGGCGCTGCGCGACCTGATGAACATCAAAATTTATGTCGACACCGATGCCGACGTAAGGGTGCTGCGCAGAGTGATGCGCGACGTCAAGGAGCGGGGTCGAAGCATTGAAAGCGTAGTTGAACAATATCTGAAGACGGTCAAGCCGATGCACGAGGCTTTTGTCGAACCGAGCAAACGTTATGCCGACATCATCGTCCCCGAGGGCGGCTACAACTCAGTCGCGCTCGAAATGATAATCAACCGGATTGCGAAACATTTGAACGGCTGATTTATCCATCGTTATTAAAAACAATAGTCAAAATATAAACAAATAAAAGGGTTGAAAATCAAGCAGGGATGTGGTAGAATATGACCTGCTTCGGGTGTTTAGCTCAGTTGGTAGAGCATCCGCGTCACATGCGGGAGGTCGAGGGTTCGAGTCCCCCAACGCCCACCAAAAACAAAAGGCCGCCTTGCGCGGTCTTTTATTTTCGATAGTTGGGAGACGAGAACCAGGGCGTGGGAACAATGTACGACCATAGGGAGTAAATTGTGACCAAACCACAGTCCGGGGGACTGTGGTTCAGCCCTCCAAGCGAAGCGCGATAAAGTCCCCTAACGCAGTTGGGAGACGAGAACCAGGGCGTGGGAACAATGTACGACCATAGGGAGTAAATTGTGACCAAACCACAGTCCGGGGGACTGTGGTTCAGCCCTCCAAGCGAAGCGCGATAAAGTCCCCCAACACAGTTGGGAGACGAGAACCGGTTCGTAACGTATTGGAAGATTACTCACTATTCTTTTCGCCAGAAGGTTACACAATCGGCTTTATCCGTTATATTATATCGAATGATCCGCTCTAATAAGGCATAATCCACAGCGTCTTGCCAACGAATCCGGAAGAACTTGACACCACAGTCATATCCGGCCTGCTCGATCTCCTCGGTAAAATGAATGATCCCCGCTCCCTCCGGAGCGACCGCAAGATGGGGTTTCGCCACGCTGAAAGCGATGATAAAAGTGCCGTGGTCGGTAAACATCGGTTGATTCCATGCAAATTTCGGGACTAGGTTCGGAAAAGTCGCCGTGACCCAATTTAAAACTTCTTCGGTACGGGTGCGATGCTGAAGATTTTCAATCTGCGCCAGATATTCTTCGAATTCTTTCATTTTACACCTCCGAAATGCCTGTTTCTTTTCTTTTATTATACACCGAAACCGATAAAACAGCTGCAAAATGGCAGCGGAAAGTTGAATTATTTAATAAGAAGGTCAGATAGCGACTGCAATCCGCCGTCACCGGGATGTTGATTTTGTTCGCCGGTGAGGTCGTCTTGTTCGGCTCGGGTATCGCCGTTTTTAGAAAAAGGATCTGCATATTAAGATCGGATATAGATCTCCGGACCGCCCCGCATCGGCAAGAAGATTTTCAAAAACAATCTCTTAAAGATGCGGATTTCTTTTTCAAAAATTTGCGGATCATTTAAATGTCTTTTATAAATACGACGAGCATAATTTTACGGAGACACTTTTTTAAATGAACATGATAACGCAGTTTACTTTTCAAGTACCTCTTGACTGCGGCGTAAAAAAGGAATAATCTATTAATGTCGAATTGTTATTCAAACGATATAACCGAGCAAGAACCGGACCGAGAGGAGGGTACATCATTTATGGGCGGCAAGTTTTATTACCGGATGATCGACGATGAGAGTTTTTGCCTGACCGGATATTACGGCAATGACACTTCCGTTGTGATTCCGGAATGCAGCGGCAGACTCACAGTGATTTTCGACGACATCTTCAAACGGCATCCTGAGATCACCCATATCGAAATGCCCGATACCGTCACGGATATCGGAGGTTTCGTCTTCGACGGGCTTTGGAATCTCAAAGAACTGCACCTTTCCAAATCATTGAAAAACCTCTGGCAGTATGCTTTTACCCGATGCGGGATCGAGACCGTCGAATTGCCCGAAGGGGTAAAAACAGTCAGTATGTTCGCTTTTAACGAGTGTAAAAATTTAAAATCGGTCTATCTCCCGCGGGGAACGACACAAATACTGTCCTGGGCCTTTAAAAACTGCACATCCCTGCGCGACGTCTATGCGCGCAATCCGAATATCGAGATCAGCCCGAAGGCCTTCGAGGGCTGCCCGCTTGTCAATGTGCATTACATAAAATAGCGGGTAGCAGCCCGCATGCGGCATTCTGTCACTTACAAACGCGACTAATAATTTGCTAATCCTGCACCTCTGGCGCACATTGCCGACCTTATATGTAATTTTTCGATAAAAGACCGCAGCA
>Ga0209099_1001078_pt1 | contig 29444 bp, 32 predicted proteins | sample AD_JPNHW2_MetaG_FD_184430 | JGI IMG/M metagenome (GOLD analysis project Ga0209099, IMG submission 184430) | Active sludge microbial communities of municipal wastewater-treating anaerobic digesters from Japan - AD_JPNHW2_MetaG (SPAdes) (version 2) | ecosystem: Engineered > Bioreactor > Anaerobic... | reverse complement strand
GGGGAAGCCAAGCTGCCCCTCTCCGCCCGCTATCTGCGGGCGTGGGCAGCGCAGGCTAGCCGGGGGACCCGGCCATCTCCGCCGCTATCCTGCGGCGTGGCCCGCCGCTGGCAGCGCCGCGCCCTGCCGACCTGCGAAGCGGGAGGCAGGGCTGTCTCCGGCGGTGCAGGCGGGCCGGCTGGGGCGGCGGCCCCCGAGGAGCTCTTGCGGGCCGGGAAGAACGACGCGGGGACACAACGGTCGTGCGGGCAAAGAGGCCTGCTTGCCCCGCGCTATCCTGCGCGGGGTGCAGGCCGATGCAGGGGCGCAGTGTCCGCCCGCTATCCTGCGGGCGTGCGCCCCGGTCGGGATGGGTTTCTTGCGCCGCAGGCCTTCGGGCGAAGCCCGATTGAGGTGCCGTGTCCCCCGCCGCTATCCTGCGGCGGCGGCACCGTCGCGAGGGAGCCGCCCCCCTTTCCCCGCCCGCTATCCTGCGGGCGTGGGGGGCGGCGACCGAGTTTGCGGGTTGTTTTAACCGGATGATCATTCCAGCGGTGGTCATTGAACGGGTGATTGTTCGTCGGGTGGGTGTTCGTGTTCGCCGGGTGCGTGTCGCGGTGGTTGTTCGGGTGGGTGTTACGCTCGTTCGCGGGGTGTGGAGTGCCGTTTTGCGGCAGGATTTCCGGTTTCGGCAGTGTCGGCGGTGCGGTTTTCGGTTCATGGAGAACAAACGTTCTGGTATCGGCGCGATTCGGGGGTTTTCGCCCTTCCCGGCCGGTTTCGACACGCTCGGGGAGTGATTTCTCCGGTTTCGGGAGCCGCAGACCTCCTTTTGACACGCAGTGTTCCTTTTCGACCCTCCTTCCGAGGGATTTTCGGCGCTTCGGGGGTGTTTTCGACCCTCGCGGAACCTGTTTCGACCCTCCTTCTGAGGGTTCTCGGCACTCATGGTGCGCCTTTCGACGGTCTTCGACCCCCTTGCCGACCCTCTCGGACCCCTTCGCGACCCTCCTTCCGAGGGTTTTCGGCCCTCTCGGACCCCTAACCGGTTTTCGACCCTCCTTCCCGCGAGGGATACCCTGTCTGACCCTACCTCTGGATCTGCGCCGTTTCTCCGTCAGTTCGTGTCTTCTCTGCCCTGTACAAACTGCACAAATTTTTTTAGTAGTCTACACAAGCCGTTTTTGCAGATCTGCACAAAATTCTTTTGCAGACTGCACAAATTTTTTTGGCAGACACCTTATTTATAAGAGAGAGAAGATTATTAGAAAGAATTCTAGGCTGTCTGTTTAATCGTCTTACGATGTAACAAATCGTATTGACAGCCGTACGCGGTTTTTTGTAAACCATGCGCCAACGGGAGGCGCCGGAATGAGCGACGAAGACGATCTCACATCACCGCAGGACGTGGCCGAGAACATCTCGGACGGCCGCCCGCCGCCGCCGTTCGTCGGGCTCGACCGGTATTTCGACGAGCCCGCGCCCTCCGGCGACGGCCGGGCCTGCGGGCTGCTGGGCTGGGCGGCGAAGGCCGACAAGGCGCAGCGCGGCGGACTCGTGAATTTCGCGTCGTGGTGCGCCCAGGCACCGGACGCGGAGCGGCGCGTGATCCTGCACCTCATGCGCCAGTACGAGGGCCGCGTCCCGATGGGCGCGGTGGCCGACGTCTCGGCGGCGGCGGGCGTCTCGCGCATGACCGTGTTCACCGCCATCCGGCGGTTCGTCTCGTTCTTTCCCGGCGCGATCTCGGAAACCCGGCGGAGCAAAGGCTGATGGACCTCGAAACCCTCAAACTGATGAAGGACCCCGACTGCTACGCGCGGATGCGCCTCGGCATCAGCCTGTACCCGTGGCAGGAGCGCATCCTGCGCTCGATGTCCGCCCGGGGCTCCCGCGTGGCCGTGCGCACCTGCAACGAGGCGGGCAAGACCTCGACGCTGGTGCTCGCGCTGTGCCTGTGGCACATGGAGACCTTCAGCGGTTCGCTCACGGTCACCACGTCCGGCTCGTACCGCCAGATCAAGGACCAGCTCTTCCCGCACCTGCAGAACTGGGGCGGCCGGCTCGGCGCGGGCTGGGAGTTCGGCGACTGCTGGGGGCGGCACCACGGCACCGGCAGCCGCCTCGTCTCATTCTCCACCGACAATCCCGGCAAGGCCGAGGGCTGGCACGAGCCGCCGCGCCAGGCGGGCGCGATCCTCGGACGTGACAACCCGCTGCTGGGCTTCGGCGTGACCGGCGAACAGTGGGTCGAGATGGCGTCCGGCGCGGACAAGTCCAGCCTCATGCTCATCATGGACGAGGCCAAGACCCCGCCCCTCTCGCTCTACGAGGCGTTCGAGCGCTGCCACGCGACGCGTTGGATCAATCTCTCCTCGCCCGGCCCGTCCTTCGGCCCGTTCTACGACTGCTTCACCAAGCACGCGAGCCGCTGGAACACTTTCCGCGTGCAGGCCATGGACTGCCCGCACCTGTGGGAGGACCCTGCCAAACGCGCCGACCTGGAGAACCAGATCCAGAGCCTGCGCCCGGAGCTGGTGCAGTCGATGATCTACGGCGAGTTCATGCCCGCCTCGGCCGGCATGGTCTTCGACATGGCCCGCGTGACGCTCGCGATGACCGGCCATCCCGCCCGCTGGGGCGAGGGCCGCTACAAGAAAGCGGCTCTCGACATCTCGGCCGGCGGCGACGAACAGGTCCTCGCCGTCTGCGACGGCAACGAGGCGTGGATCGAGTGGGCCGGGTTCGAGGCTGACGACCACCGGCTCGTGGATCTGGTGATCCAGCGGCTGCGGCGCTGCGGCGTCAAACCCGAAGACTGCCTGGCCGACGACGGCGGTCTCGGCACGGTGGTCATCAACCAGTTCGAGCGCCAGGGCTACCCGCTGCGGCGCTTCAACTTCGGCGGCGAGCCGCGCGACAAGCTCCTTTACCGCAACGCCCGCGCCGAAGCCTATTTCACGCTGGCCGACCGGCTGCGCATGGGGCACGTCCGTTTGCCGGACGATGACCTGCTGCGCGAAGAGCTGGCCTTCGCCCGCTACGAGGTCGGCAGCACGCCGCTCAAGCTGGTGCCGAAACAGAAGCTGCCCCACTCGCCCAACCGCTCGGACGTGATCGCCATGCTGTTCTGGGAGCTGCCCGAGGTGATGGGCGACGGCGTTGCCGAGGCCGCCGCGCTCGGCGCGGAAATGGTTTCGCCCACGCGCCGCCGGCGCGACCGCGAGGAGACGGCCGGAAGCGTGTGGGAGGATTGAGAAAGTGCTTTGGAGGTTTCAACATGAACGGTGAATTGATGGCGAGCGACAAGGCGCGGTTTTCCGCGCTGAAGACCGCGATAGACGCGGACCTCTCCGACCGCCGCGACTGGTTCGCGCGGGCGGAGAAGAACCGGACCGAACGCTTCAAGCGGCAGAACACGGCCAAGCCGGTTTACGACGGTGCGCCGAACCTCGTCGATCCCCTGATCGACGATATGGTCCGGGAACTCAAGCAGAGCTGCGTCACGGTGCTGTGGCAGGCACCCCGGCTGGCCCAGTTCATCGGGCTCGACCCCGTGGCCGTGGAATACGCCGAAGCCGCCGAGGCAGTCTTCGACTTCCACCTGCGCCACGGATGCAAGACCCGCGCCCGCGTGTCGCAGATCGTGGATGACGAACTCACCTTCGGCTTCGGCGTCGCGAAGCTGGTCGAGGCCCCCGGCCGCGGCGTGCTGCCCGTGCCGGACTTCATTCCCGTGTCGCCGCTCTCGGTGGTGGTGCCAACCGCCACGGGCGAGTTTTCCGAAGCCGAGCGCGTCTGCCACATGATGAAGTTCACCCGGGCCGAGTTCCTCCGGGCGGTCGCCGCGAACGGCTGGGACGAGGAGACCGCGCGGCTCGCGCTCGCCACGGTGCTCGTCAAGAAGTCCGGCTCGGATCAGAGCGGCACGGTCTACGCGATGCGCGACATTGGCGAGGACCGGGCGCGGTTCCGCGACTCGGCGCTGGCCAACTCTCAGACCATGGTGGACGTCTGGGAGGTCTACTACGAGACCGCCGACCTCGGGCGGCGCGTCTGCTGCTTCTGCCCGCAGTTCCCGGATCTCGTCCTGTCCGACCGTCCCTGGACCTGGGTCGCGCTGATCGGCGCGGAGTCCGAACCGCCGGTGCGCGATTGGCCCTTCGTGCAGTTCCGCAACGAGGACGCCACCGGCTTCTACAACACGCGCGGCATACCCGAGATCCTGGAGGTCGACCAGAAGGAGGCCTCCACCTACCGCACCACCCGCGCCATCGCCATCGATTTCGCGGGCAAGCCCTTCCTCTCCGGGCACCGCCGCTCGACGCCTTTCCGCTTCCGCGCGGGCGAGTTCCTCGACGGCATGGAAATCGTCTGGGCCAAGAACCCCGGCGTGGACCACGTCTACCAGCAGGACTATTCCCGCAACCTAGCCATGAAGCGCGTGGGCTCCACCCAGGGCGCGATCGCGAGCGTGGCGGGCGCGGACCAGCGCAAGACCGCCACCGAGGTCAACGCCATGATGTCGGCGGCGAACGGCATGTCCACCGATGCGGTCGACCGCTTCGCGGAACCCTTCGCACAACTGTTCTCGATGATGTGGCTCCACATGTCGCGGCACGCGCGGACGCAGGACGGCAAGACGGGACTGATGCTCGCGGGCGGCGCGGTGCTCGCGCAGCCCGCGTGGTCGGGCGAGTACTGCATCTCGACCGGCGTGTCGGGCCGCTCGGTCAACCAGCACCGCACGCTGGCCAGCCTCACGAACATGGGGCAGCTCGCGCCGGTCATCGACAGCATGACGCAGACGCTCGGACCGGAGTCGGTCAAGGCGTTCATGCTCTGGATCTTCAACACGGTGGACACTGAGTTGGCCCGCCGGATCCAATCCGGGCCGGGAACGAAGGAGGTCAAGAATGCAGCCGTTTGATACCACGGGCCGCAAGCTGCCGCTGCCGAAGGCGCGTTACGAAGCGCCCGAACCTTGGAAGGACGCGGACCAGAAACAGCTCCTGCAGTTTCTGAAAACGCCTTCGGGCACCAAGTTCCTGCTGACGCTGCACGATGTCGCGGCGGGCCGGGCTCTCTCGGTGGCCGAACGGACGCCGCACGATTACGGGATCACGGCGGGCATGTCGGTCATGCTCGGCCTGATCGAGAACATGGCGAGTGAAACTGACGAAGAACCCAGCGAATAGGACAAAGGAAAGTTATGAGCAAACCCGATGACGTTGCGAAGGAAGTGATTGACCAGTCTGCCGCAGACAAAGCGGTTGCCGACAAGGCTGCGGCGGATCAGGCTGCCACGGACAAGGCTGCTGCCGACAAAGCGGTTTCGGACAAAGCCGCAGCGGATCAGGCCGCTGCTGAAAAAGTTGCTGCCGACAAGGCTGCGGCGGATCAAGCTGCTGCGGACAAAGCCGCCGCTGATAAGGTCGTTGCGGACAAGGCAGCGTCTGACAAGGTTCTCGCCGAACTCACAACCGAACGGGACACACTGAAGACCGAACGCGACACGATCAAGACCGAGCGCGACGCGCTCACCGGCGAGCGCGACACCCTGAAGACAGAGCGGGACACGATCAAAACGGAACGCGATGCGCTCAAGGCCGAGGTTGACCGGCTTGAGAAGTTGACCGGCAAAGCCGCGAAACCGCCGGCAAGTGGTGGCGGCGGCGATAAGAAGCTCACTGCCGACGAATGGCTGGCCGAGGAGTTAAAGAAGGGCAAGTGAACGCTTCCGCGTCGTACGTTAATCCCACAAACAAGAAAGGCGGCTGCGCAGCCGCCTTTCGAGCATCATTTGTCAAAAAGTCAAATGAAGACAATTCACCTTCGCATTACTTTACTGTTTTCACGTAGATGGCCTGGAGTCCACCCTTTTTGACAAGCGTGCCGGTCACGGTCACGGTATCCGCCATTTTGGATAGCAGAACATCTTTGCCGGGCTGATGATCCTCGTTCCCCATGGCCAAGTACAGGTTTCCCTTTTCGTCCAGGATGCCGATGGGATTGCCGGCCTTCGCGCAAGCGATGGCGCATGCTTTATGGTCCGCGCCATGGTCCCCTCCTTCAAGGTAGCACCAGAGGTCGACGACTTCGCCTTTGATGGTTACTTCCTCGCCTTGCGGCTGGGCAAATGCCAGCCGCACGCCGATCGTTGCGATCACCGCAACGGCCATCCATCCGAACCACGTTTTTCTCATGACACGTTTCCTTTCTTAACTGGGCACCCACAGTTTGGTTATCAACCCGACCGCCGCCGCGCCCAGCACCAGCAGAGGTTCGGGAATGCCTCGGAATTTCCAGCAAAGAAACAGCGTGCCCAGCGCCATCCCGGCCGTCGGAGCGTCCGTGATCGAGCGCCGGCCGAGCACCACGACCGCACCCGCAATCGAACCGATCGCGGCGGCTGTGACTCCGTTGACGAACGCGGCCAAATCAGGCCGCGTGCCGTATTTCTTGAAATAGGGAGCCGGAAAAATCGTGAACAGGTAGCACGGCAGAAACGTTGCGAAAGCCGCCACGCAGGCCCCCGGCAGTCCGGCAACGAGGTAGCCGATAAAGCCAACCGTGATCACCACCGGCCCCGGCGTGATCATCGCCACCGCTACCGCGTCCATGAATTGCCGGTCGTTGAGCCAATGGTACTCATTCACGACCCCGCCATACAGGAACGGCACGATAGCCAGGCCGCTGCCGAACACAAATGCCCCGGCTTTTCCGAAAAACGCGAATATGCGCCACAGCACGCCGCCATCGCAGCTCGCCATGCCCGCCATCGCGATAAACAGGAACGGGGCGACCCCGTCCGCCGCCATCCTGCGGCCGATCTTGAGTTTCGGCGGCGCGCGGATCAGCCAGACCAATACGCCTGCGGCGAGGAAGATCCATACGGTCTCGGCCTCTGTGATCACGGTGACCGCCGCCGCTGCGAGGCAAACAGCAGCCAGCAACAGGTCTTTTCCAACCGTGTGTTTGATGAGCGTGCAGGCGCTCCGCGCAATGATGCCGATCACGCACGCTCCGACGCCGTAAAACGCCGCTTGCATCCACGGCAGCCCGCCGAAATGCACGTATGCCCACCCCAGCGCCACAACCATCACGAATGACGGCAACACGAAACCGAGACCCACGGCGGTTGCGCCGACCACGCCGTAGTCAACGTAACCCAGGTAGATCGCCAACTGCGCCGCCAGGGGGCCCGGCATGAGTTGGGAGAGTGTCAGCCCCACGCTATAGTCGGACTCGGATATCCATTTGCGATCCTTAACTAGGTCGCGGTACATGTAGCCAACCAACGCAATGGGCCCGCCAAAACCTAGCGTGCCCAGCTTCAGCGCATACTTGACAAGTGCGGCCAGAGAATATGGAGCCTTTGCGTGTGTATTATCCACGGTAATCGATCTCCTGGCAGAGTCACAGGGCGTTCGTCGCCGTACGACATTCACAATAATCCGGTCTCGGCTTGGCCGTTACGCGTTACGCATCATTTGTGGCTGAGGAGTGCGCCGACGTAGGCAGCAGCGATCAGAACCCATAAACCAAGCAGCGTCGCCAAACAGAACGCCCAGCCCTGAGCCCCGCGCAAAGCTTCCGGCCCGCTGAGTTTGCGCCACAGCAGCCGCGCGGCCGTCAGCGCGGCCAGCCCCAGCATCAGCGTACTGTGCACGGTCACCGAACTTTGCCAGCGGAACGCGTTCGCCCAGCGGTCTTGGAGCCCGAGCCAGAAGGGATTCCCAGAGCCGAGGTCGAGTCCGACATCATGCACGCCCGCGCATGCGGCGACAAGCATCGTCCACAGGCTGGCGTGCAGGAACCCATAAGACAGACGGGCACACTCCGCCTTTCGGGTTATCCTCCACCAACCAAGCAGAGCGGCCTCCGTCACCAGAAACGCGACAGGGAAATGCACCAGAAACGGATGCCACTGCTGAGGCGGCATCGTCACGATTTCCGAGAACGGTTTCAAAAGCGCTTCTATCATTTGGCCGTAGCCTCCGGGGGCGGCAGCAGCTTCTTCAGTTCCGCGCCGATGGTTTTCGCGTCGTGCAAGCCGTAGAACGTCTTGGCGATTTTGCCGTCCGGGCCGACCAGGACCGTCGTCGGGATGCCCTTGAAATGATAATCGTCGTTGATCTTCTTGGTTGCCAGCGCGACGGGGTACGTGATCGCGAGCTTCTCGGCCAACGGCTTCACGTCGCCGACCGTGTCCGGCGTGAGCAGCGGGTCCATCGCGATGCCGATGACGCGCAGGCCGTCTTTGCCGTAGTCTTTGTTCAGCGCGAGCAGTTCTTTAATCTCAGAGCGGCAGGGCGGGCACCAGCTGGCGAAAAAGCTGACCAGAACAGGGTGACCTTTCCAATCTTTCAGGGCCACTTCTTCCCCCTTCACGGGCTTGACGGAGAAGGCGGGCGCCTCCTGCCCGTTGAAATCGTCCGATTCGGACGGCGGTAGCGCCGCCCAGGCCGCGCCCGCCAAGAAACTGAAGAATGTGGCTGCAAGCGTGTTTTTCATTTCTGCACCTCCAGCGCCGCCTTAACCGCTTTGGCCAAATCCGCGGCCTTGCCCTTGCCCCAGTAATGCAGGAACAATGTGCGAGGCGTCTCGCCCGACATGTGATGGTGAATCGCGACAATGTTGACGCCCGCCTTGCGCAGCGATTTGAGCACGGGCTGCAGTTCGTCCTCGTGCACGGCGAAATCGCCGTCGACCACCGCGCTTTCATCACTGCCCGCGAACGCCGCCCAGGTGTTGACGCCCATCTCTTTGCCGACCTCGCAGCCGCAGCCCATCTTGACCTCCCGGCCGACAACCACTTTGAACATGCCGTCCTTGGCCATGCCCTTCAAGCCGAAGATCTCTTCGAGCGGCTGGGCGGTGATGGAGTGCTTCTCAGGCATTTTTTCGCCGCCGAAGCCCGTGGCCGGTTGCGGGCGAGCCGCGCGAATCTGTTTCACCGTATCGAGCGCCGCGCGGATGCCTTTCGCGAGCGGCTCGACGCCGCCTTCGCCCGCGAGGTGCATGAAGAACACTTTCGGCTCGTCGAAGAAGAAGTGGTTGTGCAGGGCCGTCACGCTCAGGCCGTTGTCCAACAGCGCGCTCATCACCGGATTGACCTCGTCCTGAAAAAGTACCAGGTCGCCCATCACCATGACGGCATTGACTTTGCCCACGGCAAATCCAGCCCACGATGTCAGCCCCATGAAGGGTGGCATCTCCCAACCGTCTACGGAAGCCTTCACGTCGTTTCGCGGCGACGAGACCTTGAACACGCCTTCTTGCTCGTTCATCGCACCCTTCAACCCCGTGATGGTTTCGATGGCGGCGGTGTCGAGTTTCGCGTCACCGCTGTAGGCGTTGTGCGCCACGAGCCCCAAGCCGCAGCACAGCAGCAGTGCCCTTGCGATTCCGGATTTCTGCGTTTTCATTCTTGCTTCCTCCTTCGCCCTCGGCGGCCACATAGCCTGCGGTCCATCGAGAACCCTCTTGCCACAAACGACTAAGCGGAGCGATTAGCCCCGGCTGATCCGTCAGTCCAACTGTTTGTCACCTTTTCTTTACGAATATATAATACACCCAAAAGGAACCTTCTGGCTATGGGGGAAAACCCTACCTGTGCGGGGTACGCGCTGCATGCATCGGCGGACTTTTCCCCGTACGAATTGGTTTTACTTGCCGATGGCCTACAGATATCATTTTTTGCATAAATGGGTCTGACGTTGCTTGATGCTTGTTTCTGGCGTATGGGCAGCGCGCCGCACGGTTAACCCAAACAAGGAGCCCTCCATGAGGACAACCACCGCCATGATGATCGGATCAGGCATGCTGGCCAACGCGGCATGGACACAGACCGTCAACTTCGATGACGCCACGACCGGAGCACCGCCGACAGGCTGGACGGCGACACAGACCGGCAACGGCCACGCGAAGTGGACCGTCGAAAAAGATGACACAGCCCCCAGCAAGACGAACGTCCTCAAACAGTCGGGCGAAGCGACCTACCCGGTCTGCTTCAAGGACTCCCCCAGTCTTAAGGACGGGTTCGCCGAGGTGAAGTTCAAAGCCGTCGCCGGCATAGATGTCATCGACCAGCGGAACGCCGACACCTACACGCACCGCGAACGCATCCCCACGCGTGACGGCGCACGCACGTCGTTCTTTTCCGCCGAACGCGATGTGCTGTACTTGGCCGTGCCTCAGCGCGGCGGCAAGGACGCCGAGATACGGGTCTACAAGCCGGAGTGAACGCCGCCGCGGACGAGTCCGGCTAGTGCAAGGCGATTAATCCCCGATACCCGACGTAGAGTCCGATCAGCAGAATCAGCGTGCCGGAAATGTACGGCGCCTTGCGGGCGAACTCGCCGAACCCGCTCCAGCGCTTGGAAACGTGCTTCACGCTCAAGGCTGCCAAAGTGCCGGACGCCACCATCGTCAGCGCCAGCCCGACGCTGAAACTCATGACGATGGTCGCGCCCAGCGCGATTTTCTTCAGCTGCAGGCACAGCAGCAGCACGGTTATCGAGGCCGGGCAGGGTATCAGCCCGCCCGTCAGTCCGAAAATGACGATCTGGCCTGTGGTCACTTCCCGGTTTGTGAAGCGCCTGCGGATGTCGCTGGCGTGAGCCAGCTCGTGAGGGTCCTGGTAGCCGGGGGCTGCCACATCCAGCCTTTCATTGTCTTTGATGGCATGATGTCCGTGGTCGTGCTCGACATACTCCACGTCATAGTCGTGGCTGTGGCGCTCATGCCCCAGGCTCACGCGGGCGATGAATTCGTGTGGCTCGGGAATCTCTTGCTCTGACTCGACGAAGCCGTCGCGCTGCACGAAGGTGAAGGACTGAAGGCTCCCGTCGGGCCGTTCGGTCGCGACCCTCACCTGGTCGGCGGTCCACGCGTGGCCGCGCTTGCCGTCAAAGAACAGCCGGAAGCGCGGCGGCACACCGTCTTCGAAGACTTCCATCCGCACCGTGCCGTGACCGGTATCGATGCGCTTGGTTTCGTCGTGGCTGTGCCCGTGCCCGTTTCCGTGTTCATCGCAACGACCGCTTTGCTGACGCCATGTCTGCCACAGCACCCAAACCGCCACGCCGATCATGAGCACGGCGGACGCGACCTGCAAATAAGGCTCGCTTGTCTCCGCGCTCCACCGCTGGCCGAAGTACATTCCGCCCAGCGCGATAAGCCATACCACGGCGGTGTGGGAAAACGTTGCCGCGAGTCCGAGCAGCACGGCTTGTTTCACCGTGCCGCGCACCGCCACGATGAAAGCGGCCATCATGGTCTTCGAGTGGCCGGGTTCGAGTCCGTGCAGGGCACCCAGAAAAATGGCGCTTGGGATGAACAGCCAGGCATTGCCCTGCTGCAGCAGTGTGGAAAAATCGGTCATGGCGTCGCCTTACAAGTATTTGGTGATCGCCTTGAACTCGCGGATGGTTTCGTCCGTGCCCTGTGTCCGCTCGCGCACGGCATGCTCAAGACAATGGTCGATATGGTCATGCACCAAAGTCTTCTTGGCGTTGCTGACCGCGCTTTCGACGGCTTGCAGTTGCTGGGCCACGTCCAAACAGCCGCGGCCCTCTTCGAGCATGCCGATGATGCTCTTGATGTGGCCTTCGGCCCGTTTGAGCCGCTTGATTATTTCGGGGTGGGAAGAGTGCGTTGACATGCTTCATATCGTATCCACTAGGATAGGATATGGCAACAGCAATATTCGCCCTTCTTTGCTTCCCGTCCGCCCCAACTTTACCACTTTACCCTGACTATTAAGGGACCGAATGGTTTCCCCGTTCGCTCACAAACAAGGAGAATTATGGACTCTACTACGATGAAGGGCACGGTCCAGGGCTATTTCGACCGGGCTTTCGACGAGATGACCGACAAGGAGCTTGAAACCCCGCTCGCCAACAGCGGCCTGGGTGTGAAAGCCAAGCTGGCCCCGAATTCGGGGACGTTCGTCCAGTTCCGCAAATTCGGCGACCTGGCGCTGGCCACCGAGGCGAACAGCGATTCGCCCAAGATGTACGGCGAGACCGAGGAGCCCAGCGCCTCGATGGTCGTGCCCGACGACATCTTCCAGGTCTCGACGCAGGACCTCGCGGGCTATCTGTCGTTCCGCCCGAAACTGCTGCTGCAGGATCCTTCGGACATCATGGCGGTCTCCAAGCGCCGCCTGAACCGCTGGGTGCGCCGCATGATCCACACGGTCGTCAACGACCGTTTCGTCAGGCCCCTGGCCGTTGCGGTGACCAACCTCGACAGCGCTTATGTGGCGGCACCCAAGCCCTTCCGCGTGATCTACGCGGGCGGCGCGGCGGCGTTCGCCGGGATGCGCGAAGACAGCTTCGTGACCATCGCCGACATCTTCCGGGGTGCGGCGCTGCTGCGCAACGGCAAGGTGCCCTCCATCGACGGGCGCTACGCCTGCGTGATGGACTCCGCCGGCATCGAGCAGATCAAGTTCGGCGACTCCAAGTTCACGGACCTTATCAAGGGCTTCGAGGACAAAAACAACCGCGTGTTCGGCGCGGGCGACATGATCGACTACGGCGGCGTGGCCTTCGTGCGTCAGGACGATGCCTACCGCTGCAACCTGCCCGACGCGGGCGGCGCGGTGCAGACCCGCTGCAACACGGGCAAGGTGCGCGTCGCGCATCTCTTCGGCGCGAACGCCTTCGGCTATCTCGATCTCGGCGAGGCGGGCTCCCCGACGCGCCGGACCCTGGCCCCGACGTTCAAATGCCAGGACATCACGATCACCGGCACGCTGCTGACCTGCGCGGTGCGCATGGGCTTCCAGGCGATGGTGATCGAGCGCAACTTCGGCCTCAATCTGGCCTACACCTCGGCGTTCGATGAAGTGCCGACCGACCTCCCCGACGAGGCGGTGTAACCCACAAGTAAGAGGTAATAAGTAACAGGTAATAGGTCACTCCTGACCCCTACCCCCAAAACTTCTTACTTCTTACCCTTCACCTCTAACTTTTCTCCGAAGGAGAACATTATGAACAAGATCAATGTCACGACCGTTTCTGCGGTCGCCACCTCGGCCACCGTCGTACAGGCGGTGATTCCGGAATACCAGAAATCCAAGGCGGTCATCCGCCGTTTCTCCGCGCTCGGCAACGATGCGGCCTGCGCGTGCAACTTCTACGTCCCCAAGGCCTGCCGCTCCTTCCGTCTGCCGGTGGCGCTGGCCACGGCCGGCACCACGCTGCGCATCCCGGTGGATGTGGCGGGCGGGCATGTCTTCAAGGGCCACGCGCTGGCCTCCACGGACCTGCTCTGCCTGCTGACGCCGACCGGCTGGAAGATCGTCTCCGCCACGTACGCCGACAACGCCGGGCAGACCTACTGCACGGCCACGATCACGGCGGTGGGCGCGATCCCGGTCAACACCGTGTGCTACGTCGTCGTTCCCGCGACCGACAAGATCGCCGGCGTGCCGGTGATCGGCGCGGCCCAGGTGAGCGTCGAGTATCTGCTTTCTGGCGATACCGGCGTTCCGGTCATATTCGACATCGTGGCGACCTCGGCCAAGGTCACCACGGCCGCCGCGCTGGTGGAGTACTGGGCCTGATCTTCATGGGTACCCCCGCCGCCCGTCCCGCGTTTCTCTGTTGTCGTGGGCGGGCGGTGGGCTCTCTTAGGAAACAGCCATGACCGCAGGGGAAATCGTATCGAACGCCTGCAAGCAGGCCGGGCTTGTCGAGGACGGGACAACGACCTCCATCGTTTCGACGATGGGGATCGGCTCACTGTCGATCGGCGGCGGGATCACGGCGGACGCGGGCACGGTCCCGATCACGGCCGCAGACATCGGCCTGGCTATCCTCAACCGTTGGTATCTCTACGCGTGGCAGCGTTATCCGCACCGCGACATCAGGATCGCCAACGCGGTTGTCGAGGTGGCGGCGGGCTCCGTGGCCGTGGATCTGCCGACCGAGATGGATGTCATCCGCTCGGTGCGCGTTGCGGGCGGCGCGTTGCTGCCGCTCTCCGAAGTGCGCGAGGCCGACTTCGCGGCGATCTACGCCGACGCTCCGGGAACGCCCGTGGCCTTTGTCCAGCTTGCCGACGGTGCGACGGCCGACCTGCCGCCCCTGCCGGTCAAGCGTATCCGGCTGGCCCCGTTGCCTGTGGCCCCGCTCACGCTGCACGTCAACGGGCTCAAACGCTTCTTGCCTCTGGCGGCTGCGGATGTCCCGCTGCTGCCGAAGTTCGAGTCCGCGCTGTTCTACTACGTGCTGTCCGAACTGTGCGGTTACACCAAAGACGCGGTTCAACAGAAATCCGCCTTGGCGCAGGCAGTCGACCATTTCGAAAACGCGCTCAACTGCGAGACCGGCGGCGACGCGTGCGATGACGTGTGTGTCCCGCTTCAAAGTTTTGCCAACGGCTGACCACCCCCAACTCATGCACTCATGAACTAACGCACTAACGAACTTCTCCAAAGGAGCCCCCCATGTCTGCAACTTCTATTTTCGCGCAAGCGATCAAGACCGGCAACTCGGTCATTACCGTGACGGCCGGCGGCGTTGAATACGTCGCCGAGGCCATTCCCTTCGCATCCCCCACGGCCGACGCCTGGAAGTGTTATGCGAGTTTTCCCATCGAGGGCGGACGCTTCATCAAGCACGCCCCCGGCCTGCACGCCCCCGGCTGGAACGGCGAGAACCTGCCGGGCCTGACCTATCTTCCGCAACAACCCCAACAATAAAGGAGTCCACCATGAAACAAACGCTGCTGTTCACCGCTCTCGTCCTCGCCGCCCTTGCCGGATATGCCCGCATCGAGCTTTCCGACATCCTGAAATGGGGCCTCGCCCGCCGCGCCGAGCTGCCTTCCGAAGGATACCGGATGATCTGTACGACGAACCGCACGCCTTCGTATGCGTGGGTTCTGAACGGGTATATGGACGTGGACAACGGCGGCATGTACTCGACCGCGTTCAGCGCGTCGAATCTGGTCATTCCCGGCTTGCCGAAAACGCTGGTTATGGACGGCATGAACGGGCTGGTATACGTGCCGGATTCAGGCTACCAGGTCGGAGCGTTCGATAACGGCATGGGCACCTCCGGCGTCGGCTTGCTGAACGGCATGGATCCGTTTGGCTCTGCCGGCTGTTATTCAAGCGAGAGCGTCGGCGGCTCGGGCTTCAGTTTGTCGTCCGGAATTGGGAACTACTACTGGGGCGCCATGACGATGACGCGCACGGATTACCCCGACATCCTGACGGTGACCACCAACTATGTTGCCACGGGGGGCGGGGCCGTTCTGCGCGACTACCTCAACCCTCGCAAGTTCGCCCGCCTCGAAAACGGCGTGTTCAAGGTTTACGAGATTGTCGACGTGCCGTCACACTGGGAGTTCGGCGGCGTGGATTGTCCTGAGCTGACGTTCCCGATTACCGCATTCAGTGGGACTGCGGCGGGTTACACCTGGTCCACGATGGGCGATTCGATGTTCCAGATTTACGTCTATCAGGACATGAACTTGCTTTGGCTGACAGACACGCTGACCCCGGACCCCGCTATCAGGAGCGTTCACTTCACGGGACAGAACGGCACCCCTGACCGGTCATTGCTCTACGTCAGCCCGTCAGTGGTCACCAACTCGCTCTAACTCCGGAGGAAGCCCGTGGCCCCTCACGAATGCATCCAGAAGAAACCCGTCGAAGGCCTCACGGCCCAATGCGACCGCGTGGAAAAGGAAATCTACGTCGGCCGCGAAGGGCGGCAGCCGGTCCTCGTGCGGATTGACCGTTGCGAGCGCATTGCCAACGCCCTGACGTACGTCTGTACGGCGCTCCTCATTTCGGTGTTGGTCGGCGCGGGTTCGCTTGTCCTGCAGGCGGTTCTGCGCCACGGCGGTTGATTGATTCAGATTGCCGCCCCCTCGGGTGAGGGGCGCGGGCCGCGCCGGTCCTTGCGAGATCCTTCCGGCGCGGTTTTTTTGTGCAAACAGAAAGGGAAGGTATGAACATGCTGACATCGGTACTGGTTAAACTGGGGCTGGCCGTCTTCTCGGCCTTGCCCATCGAGCGCATCCTGGCTGCGCTGCTCAACAAGTGGGTTGACCGGATCAACCCGTCGAACATCGACAAGGCGCGGAAGACGGCGGAACACCTCGCGGAACTGTCCGGGCTGTTCAACGACATCCTCGCCGACAAGGCGGTCTCGCCGGAAGAGGTGTCCGTCATGAAGGACGCGGTCATCCGCGCCCGCGAACGCCTGCTGGCCGCTTGGGCGGTCGGGGCCGACGCCAAGGCGACCCAGAAGGAACTCGCCAAGACCGGTCTGCTGGCCGATTACGTCGAGCCGCTGTTCAAGGGCGCGGGCTGCATCCTCCTGTGCGCCCTCATGCTCGGGGCGACCGGCTGCCTCACGCGCACGCGGTGCCAGGCGTTGACCTTCAAGGACTGCACGTTCCGGATCAACGAGCCCGAGAGTCTGGAAACCTCCACCTATCCCCGCTCGCTCCAGATCGGTGTCAACGATCAGCAGATCGAGGGCGGCGCTGACTCCATCGCCTCCGGCAACAAGACCGACCCCTCGCTCCAGGTGCCGATGGGCGACTCCGCCCTCAGTTACCTCGGCCAGCTTCTCGGCGGCATGTTCAAGAGCAAGGCCACGGCCACGGCCTCTGCGGCATCCCCGGCCGCGTCCACCAACGCCGCCTGCGCAGACGGCACCTGCGCCGCCCCCGCTTCCCAGTAAGCGAGAAAAGGGCTCAATTGATTAACGCACAACGGGCCGGCCCTCTATTAAAGGGCTGGCCCGTTGCCTTTAAAGCGGCATTAGTGAAGCGTCTCTACTATGAAAGGCTGGTTCCGAAAAAGAGGCCGATGTCGCTCAAATATGCGGGATCCAAGAACTACTTGTCGCGAAACTAACGTGGGGTGAGGTTTGCGAGGGCAAAACTCCCCTAATGTGCCTTCTCGATGGCCGCGCGCAGTTCTGCGATGCGCTCAGCGTGGTCGTAGCGGGCCGCTGTCGTGTCCTCGGTCCATCCCCCCAGCCGTTTAGCCAGATCGTCCGCCACCCCCGCCTCGCTCAACCTGGTGCGGAACGTGTGCCTCCAGCTGTGGAACGTGTAAAGGTTGTCGTCAATCTCTGCGGCCTTAAGAACCGTAACGAACGCCCCCGGCCCGCTTTTCAGCTTCCGGTACTGATAGGCCTTTTCGTGAAGCGGTAAAACGTGCGTGGCCTTCGTATCCTCGGCCCGCGCGGCTTTGATCTCCTCATGCAGCGGTTTCGCGAGGGGAATGGTCACCGTGATGTTGTGCCGTTTGGTCTTTGGCGGCGTGTGGCGGATCACGCCCGCCTCCAAGTCCACGTCCTCCCATTTCAGCCGCGCCACCGAACTGTACCGCAGGCCGGTGTAGCGGGCGATCTGGCAGGCCAGATACCACCCCTTGCCGGTATTCTTGGCTGCTTTCAGAAGTGCGGTTTCCTGTTCCCGCGTGAAAGCCTTGCCGCGCTCGCTGTCATTCGCCTCCGGACGCACCAGCGGCCAGGGATTGTTGAGACCGTCCCGCGTGCGCTTGAGAGCGCCCCACACGATGGACAGATCCCCGATGATGTTCTGGCGCGTCTTGCCCTTCGCGCCCGTGCCGGCAAGATAGGTTGCGAACGCGGTCGCCGCGGCCCGGTCGACGGCTTCCAGCGTGACGGCCGCCGGATAGCTTTCGTGCGTCCATTTTGCGAACCGGCGCACGGACACGGCGCGGTTGGCCAGCGACTGCTTGGTCAGCTCGCGTCCGGACGTTTTGAGCCAATCGGTATACAGGGGCCAGACATCGTCGATGCTCGTGGCGGTGGGCTTGACCCCGCACACGGCATCCAGCATGGCGTGCAGGCGGCTCGGTTCGGCCTGACCTTTGATCGCCATGAGGAAAGTTCTCTCAATGATTTCGGCCTTGGCGCGGTCCGGTGTCTCGGTCGACTTGCGAATCCGCTTCCGGTCCGCCGTCCAGATTTGAAACGTCCAATTTTTGCAACCCGGTTGTCTGTAGAGGGACATAACGCGACCTCCGATTAACTTGCATTAAGTTGATTGACGGTCACTATTTAACCATAATTGAGCCATAATTTTCAATAAAAAAAGAGACCAAAAAGAAAAACCAGCGGTCGTTGTAAACCGCTGGTATTCAACAGGTTCTTTTGATTGGCACCCCCTAGGGGAGTCGAACCCCTCTTTCCAGGATGAGAACCTGATGTCCTAGCCGATAGACGAAGGGGGCAGTGCCTGAGAAAAGAACTTTATGGTGCACCCGGAGGGACTTGAACCCCCACGTCTTGCGACATAAGAACCTGAATCTTACGTGTCTGCCAATTCCACCACGGGTGCAAAAGAGGAAAGTAGTATGCCAGAAGAGCCCCTCATCCGTCAACCCCCCTCGCGCACTTTTTTTATCGGAGAGGGCGCTTGACTTCTTTTGGCCCGATAAAGTATAGTTACTTCCGTTTTTTTAAGCCAACGTAGCTCAGCTGGTAGAGCAGATCATTCGTAATGATCAGGTCGTCCGTTCGATCCGGATCGTTGGCTCCATCTGAAACCTCGAAAACCGGCGCTGTTGTTTTTCGGGGTTTTTTTGTTCAACGGGGGAACCATGCAAGAACCCTGCCAGCCGGATTGCCGGCGCTTCATCACCTCCGTGCTCGTGCCCGACCGCGTCGGCCTGTTGCGCGACGTCACGCGGGCCGTCTTTTCGCTCGAGGGCAACATCGGCAGCATCCGCCAGACCGTGATCGACGGATTCTTCAACTTGGTCTTCACCTCCGAGCACCCGCGCCAGGTCAGCCCCGAGACGCTGCGCGCGCTGCTCGACTCGACGCTTGAATCCGACGCCGTGGTCACGGTGCTCGACAGCCCCGAGATCAAGCCTCCCGTCGTGCCGACCGGCTCGCGCTTCGTCACGATGACGCGCGGCAAAGACAAGCCCGGCACCATTTTCGCCATCACCTCGTTTCTGGTGGAGCACGGGGTCAACATCGAAGATTGGATGGTCGAGGAGGAGGACGGCCGGGTCGTCTACATCGCGCAGGTCGTGGTGCCGGAAGCCGTCGATTTCCGCATGATCCAGGAGCGCTTCCGCGAGGCGATGGCCAAACTCGGCCTGACCGGGCTGCTCTGCCATGAGAACATCTTCCGCGCCACCAACGAGATCGGCCCCATCAAGAGCCTCATCGGAAAATAGTCCCCGTCGCCCGTCGGTCAACCCAACGCAGAACCTCCCCAACCCTAATCAGGTGCCCTCCTATGTTAGCCAGACAAGCCGTTCTTTCGACCATCCGCATGGTGCGCGAGGAAAACCTCGACGTGCGCGCCGTGACGCTCGGCATCAATCTGAACGTCTGCGCCAACCCGGATCCCGACAAGCTGGTGAAGGCGGTCTACGAGCGCATCGTCGAAAAGGCCGGGAGCCTGGTGCGCTTCTGCAACGAGGTGAGCGACAAATACGGCCTGCCGATCGTCAACAAGCGCATCGCCGTCTCGCCGGCCAGCATCCTGCTGGAGGGCCACACGGTCGAAACCGCCGTGAAGCTCTGCCAGGCGCTTGACGCCGCGGCCGAAGCCGTGAAGATCGATCTGCTGGGCGGCTTCTCCGCGCTCGTGCAGAAAGGCATCACGCCCGGCGAACGCACGCTGATCGAGTCGCTGCCGCAGGCGCTCACCGCGACCCGGCGCGTCTGTTCCTCCTTCAACGTCGGCACCACCAAGGCCGGCATCAACGTGGACGCGGTCAAGCTGATCGCGCGCAAGGTCATCGAAACCGCCGAAGCCAGCCGCGCCGCGCGCGGGTTCGGCTGCGCGAAGATCGTGGTCTTCGCCAACATGCCGGAAGACAACCCCTTCATGGCCGGCGCGATGCTCGGCCCCGGCGAGCCGGAATGCGTCATCAACGTGGGCGTCAGCGGGCCGGGCGTGGTCAAACGCGCCGTGGACCGCCTGGTGCAGCTCGACCCCGAAGCGACGCTGGACGAGATCGCCGAGGAGATCAAGCACACCGCGTTCCGCGTCACCCGCACCGGCGAGCTGATCGGCCGCGAAGTCGCGGACCGCCTGGGCATCCCCTTTGGCGTCGTGGACCTGTCGCTCGCCCCGACCCCCCGCGTGGGCGACTCCGTGGGCGAGATCTATCAGAGCATGGGCGTGCGCCTGATCGGCGCGCCCGGCACCACCGCCGCCGTGATGCTGCTGAATGACGCGGTCAAGAAGGGCGGCGCCTTCGCCTCCAGCGCGGTGGGCGGACTCTCCGGCGCGTTCATCCCCGTGATGGAGGACCACGCGCTCTCGAAAGCCGTCACGGACGGCACGCTGACGCTGGAGAAGCTGGAGGCCATGACGGCGGTCTGCTCCGTCGGCCTCGACATGATCCTGCTGCCCGGCAACACCAAGGCCGAGACCGTGGCCGGCATCATTCTGGACGAGTCGGCCATCGGCATCACCAGCCGCAAGACCACGGGCGTGCGCGTGATTCCGGTTCCCGGAGCGAAGCCCGGCGAGTTCGTGGATTTCGGCGGCCTGTTCGGCGCGGGCGTGGTGACGCAGTCGGCCAGCCCCGAGGGCGCGGAAGTCTTTGTGAACCGTGGCGGGCACATTCCCGCGCCGATCCACAGCATGATGAACTGAGGCGTGTGCTTCGGAAGGCGCGCGCAACGGTGAAGGATCATCCTTCGGCGTTGCGCGTTCTGCTGCCGGTCCTTCAGGTCCGGGGGCGCCGCCGCTAGCCCTTCATGCGGACTTCAAGCTGCGGGAACGGGATCTCGATGCCGTTCTTATCGTACGCCTCTTTCACCGCCTGAATCGCCTCGAAGTAGACGGTCCAGTAGTCCTTCGGCTTGCTCCAAGGCCGGAGCACCAGATTCACGGCGGAATCGCCCAGCGTGAGGACCTCGACCTGCGGCGCCGGATCTTTCAGCACCAGCGGGTGCGCGCACAGCACGTCGCGGGCGATGCGCTTGGCCTTGGCGATATCCATGCCGTAGGCGATGCCGATCCCCAGATCCACGCGGCGCTTGTCCGTCGCCGTGTAGTTGGTGATCGCGGTGCCCCACACGACCTTGTTGGGCACGACCACTTTCTTGTTGTCGCCCGTCGCCAGCGTCGTGGCCATCATGTTCAGCTCCACGACCGAACCTTCCATGCCGCCCACCGACACGTAGTCCCCGACCTTGAACGGCTGGTTGATGGCAACCATCATGCCGGCCGCCAGATTGCCCAGCGACTCCTGGAACGCAAAGCCCAAGATGAACCCCGTGACCCCCAGGCCCGCGATCAGCGGCGCGATGTTGACGCCCAGGCGCTGCAGCACGACCATGAGCAGCATCACCCACGCGGCCTTGTTCACGACGCTGCACAGGAAATTCTGAAGCAGGGAATTCACGCGCCCCGTCTTCGCCAGCGCCTTGTGCGTGGCGCGCGTGAGCAGCCGGATCGCCTGCGCGCCGACGATCAGCAACAGCACGGCCACCAGCAGGTTCACCAGGAACGCGAGTCCGTTCTCCGCGAACCACCGCAGCGCGACGTTCACGAGCTCGCGGCCGTTGTCCACCTCGGTGGCGAGCGCCTGGGTGACCTCGCCCACCTGCTTCTGCACCACGACCGCCACGGCCTGCGTGGCGAGCTCTCCGGTTGTATTCGTCATTTGGCTGTTCCCCCTTCGAATTCCGCCGCCACTTTCGCCAGCCAGGAAGGGATGTCGATCGACTGCGGGCAGTGCTTCCGGCACTCGCCGCAGCGGATGCAGGCGGACGCCTTCTCGTTCTGCATCACGCTCTTGTAAAGCGCCGGCTGCAGCGTGTGCTTGCGCCCCACGAGCAGATGCTTGTTGTAGATGTCGAACATGAGCGGGATCTTCACCCCCACCGGGCAGCTCTTCAGGCAATAGCCGCATTTGCTGCACGGGATCGGCACGTTCTCGCGCATGTAGCGGCAGACCTTCTCGAGCACCTGCTTCTCGCGCTCGGTGAGCACGCCCGCGTCAGCGGTCTCGACCGCCCGCAGGTTGTCCTTCATCTGGTTCTTGTCGCTCATGCCGCTGAGCACCACGGCCGGCTCGGGCTGGTTCCAGATCCAGCGCAGCGCGCTCGACACGGGGTTGACGCCGTATTCCTCAAAGAGGAGGTTCGCGTCCGGCGGCAGCTGCGGCCCCGTCAGGAAGCCGCCGAACAGCGGCTCCATGATGGCGACGCCGATCCCCTTGTCGTGCGCGTACTGCAGCCCCTTCGTGCCCGCCTGGATATCGTGCTGCGCGTAGTTGTACTGGATCTGGCAGAAATCCCAGTCGTACGCGTCGATGATCGACTTGAACATCTCGAAATCGTCGTGGAAGGAGAATCCCGCGAAACGGATGCGGCCGCGCCGCTTCTCCTCGTCGAGCCACGCCAGGGAATCGGAGCTGAGCACGTTCTTCCAGTAGCGCTTGTTGAGCGAGTGCAGCAGATAGAAATCGATCTGCGGCGTCTGCAGGCGCGCCAGCTGCGTGCGCAGGCGCGCCTCCTGGTCGCCGGGCTTTTCGAGCTCCCAGACCGGCATCTTCGTCGCCACGTACACCTTGTCGCGCCAGCCGTTGTTCAGGGCGCGCCCGACCACCCGTTCGCTCTCGCCGTCGTTATAGACGTAAGCCGTGTCGACGTAGTTGATGCCGCCTTCGAGTCCGGTTTCGATCAGGGCGATGGCGCGCGCTTCATCGATCTTGCCGTCCACCATCGGCAGGCGCATCGCGCCGATGCCCAGCATCGAGACGAGCACGTCGGTCTTGGCACCGTAGGGACGGTACCGCATGGTCGGTTTGTAGTTCCGTATTTCCATCCGGGCACCTCGTTTCGGGCTTCGCCTCGCCAACGCCTATTTGCGCTCTTCCATCGGCCGGTACGGGCGCTGCTCGAAAATGGCCTTGTAGGCCGGGCGGATGATCGGCCCGCCGTTGAGCAGCTCCTCCATCCGGTGCGCACACCAGCCGACCACGCGCGAGATCGCGAAGATCGGCGTGTAGAGGTCGATCGGGATATTGAGCATGTCGTAGACGAAGCCGGAATAGAAGTCCACGTTCGCGCACAGGTCGCGCGGCTTGGCGCGGTTCTTGTTGAAGATGCGGGGGCCGATCTGCTCGATCATCTCGTAGAGCGCCATCTCCTCGTCGCGGCCCTTGGCTTTGGCGAGCGTCCGCGCCTTCTCGCGCAGCATGTCGGTGCGCGGGTCGGAAAGGGTGTAGACGGCGTGTCCCAGCCCGTAGATCAGCCCCGTGCCGTCGCCCGCCTCCTTGTTGAGGATCTTGGTCAGGTAGTCCGCGACTTCGCCCTCGCTGTCCCAGTGCTCGACGTGCTCCTTGATCTCGCGCATCTGGCTCATCACGCGCAGGTTGGCGCCGCCGTGGCGGGGCCCCTTGAGCGAGAGCGTCGCGGCCGCGATGGCGGCGTAGGAGTCGGTGAACGACGAGGTCACCACGTGCGTGGTGAAGGCCGAGTTGTTGCCGCCGCCGTGCTCGGCGTGCAGCACGAGGCAGAGGTCGAGCAGCTCGGCCTCGAGCTGCGTGTACATGCCGTCCTCGCGGGTCAGCATCAGGAAGTTCTCGGCCGTCCCCTTGCCCTTCTCGGGGTAGCGCATCATCAGGCTCTGCCCCATGTGGTAGTGGGCCTTGGCCTGATAGGCGTAAGCCGCGATGGTGGGAAACTGCGCGATCAGCTCAATGCTCTGCCGCAGCGTCGTCTCGATGTCCAGCTTGTCGGGCTCGGGGTCATACGTGTACGCCATCAGCACCGCGCGGGCGATGCTGTTCATGATGTCCTTGCCCGGCGACCGGATGATCGCGCCCTCTTTGAAGCCGTCCGGCAGCCGGCGGTAGCTGTCCAGCAGGTCGTTCCAGGTCTTCAGCTCGCGCGCGTCCGGCAGCTCGCCGAACAGCAACAGGTAGGCGCTCTCCTCGAACCCGAAGCGCTTCTCGCTCTGGAAGCCGTTCACCAGGTCGGAGACGTTGATGCCGCGGTAGAAAAGCTGCCCGGGCACGGAGACCTTCTCGCTCTCCGAAATCATGTAGCCGTGCACGCTGCCGATGCAGGTCAGGCCGACCAGCACCCCTGTCCCGTCCGCATTGCGAAGGCCGCGCTTGACGTTGTATTTCTCGTACAGGGCCGGATCGATCTTCCCCGTCGCGCGAATCTGGTCCGCGTACCCCTTCAACAACGTCGCGTCATCGACCAGCGGGTTTGCGGATTGTGTTGCCTTCATCTCTTGCTCCTTTGCGGAGAAGACCTCCGCGCCGCACGTAACAGGCACGTGCCGCCCTTAAAAGAGTGGTGAGTTTAGCGACTTTGACAAGCCGGGTCAACACAGCAAAAAGCGAAAAAACGCGCGCGCCGGCGGCCTCAGGTATACAGCAAGGCCTTGCGGCGCGCCGCGGCGAAAGCGCGCCGCCCGCTCGCCCATTCGCTGAAAAGCGGTTCGAGCGGCGCGTCCGTTTTAAGAAAGGCCCGCACCCGTCCGGTGCCGTAGAGCTTGTCGAGCCACGCGGGGCGAACCCCCTTGTGGCGCCAGACGCGCGCCGTGCCGTACGCCTCGCCGAACGCGCGCAGGAGCGTCAGAGAAACCTCGGCCGGCCTGAAGCGGGCGGGGTCGGTCACCGTCAGGCGGACGCCGTCGAGCTCGCGGCCGGCATAGGGCCCCGCGCCCGCCACATAGCGGCAGGGATGGAACGTCACGCCGGCGGGGCGCTTCCGCGCCAGCAGGTCGCAGAACGGCTCTGCGCGCAGCCACGGCGCGCCCAGCACGCGGAACGCGAGGTTGGTGCCGCGCCCGCAGTCGATGCCGGGCAGCGCCTCGGAGAACACGGTGGCCGCATACGTCATGGCGCTTTCCCACGTCTTGATGCCCGGCGAGGGCGGCATGAAGGCCGGACGCGAGCCGTCCCACGCCGCATCCGCGCGCCGCCACGCCGCCATGGGCACCGTCGACAGCCGGATTTTCAGCCCGAGCGCGTCTTTCATCCAGCGGGCGCTCTCGGCCGGGGTCATGCCGTAAACGAACGGCACGGGGCAGGGCGCCACAAAACTCTCGAACCGCGGCTCGGCCATCGGGCCGTCCACCGCGAACGGCAGGGGGATCGGCCGGTCGGTCACGATCACCTCCACGTCCGCCGCCGCGCAGGCCTCCAGCATGTTCCGGAGCGTGGCGAGGTAGGTGTAGCAGCGCACGCCCAGATCCTGCAGGTCGCAAACCACCGCGTCCACGCCGGACAGCATCTCCGGCGCGGGCTTGCGGCATTCGCCGTAGAGCGAGTAGACGGGGATGCCCCAATCGGGGTGCGGCCGGGTGTAGGTGTGCTCGCCCGCCCCGGCCTGGCCGAAGAAACCGTGCTCCGGCCCGTACAGCGCGGCCAGCCGGCCGCCCAAGGCGCGGCGCAGGAGCTGGGCGGAGGTCGAGCCGTCCGCGGTCAGCGCGGCCTGGTGGCTCAGCAGGCCGATCCGCTTGCCTTTCAGCGCATCGAACCGCCGCTCGCGCAGCACGTCGATGCCGGCCTTCATTTGGATTTCTCCCCGCGGCGCAGCCGGTGCGAGAGCACGGCCAGGCTCGCGGCCAGATCCTCGCGCTTCACGATGACGTCCGAAGGGACCGACAGCTGGACCGGCGTGAAGTTCCAAATGCCGCGGATGCCGCCCGCCATCATCGCGTCGGCGACGGACTGCGCCTGGTCGGCGGGAACGGTCAGGATGCCGAGCGAGACGTTGAGCTTCCGCACGATCTCGGCGATCTGGGCGGAGGGGTAGACCGGAACGCCCGCGATCTTGCCGCGCTTCTTCGGGTTCGCGTCAAACGCCGCGACGATCTGGAAGCCCTGATTCTTGAAACCGGGATAGCCCAGCAGGGCCGAGCCCAGGCGCCCCGCGCCCGCCAGCACCGCTTCAGTGGGCGCGTTCCAGCCGAGAAAGCGTTCGATGGCGAGGATGATCTCGGCCAGCGGGAACCCCAGCCGCGGCTTGCCGCGCACGCCGGTCTTCGACAGATCCTTGCGGACCACGATCGGATCCAGCGTCAGCGCTTTCGCGACCACCGCACCCGAAGCGAACGATTCGCCCTGCGCCGCCATCTCGTGCAACACGCGCAGATACAAGGGAAAACGTTTGACCATCCGGTCGCCGATCTCAGTTTTTTGTGCCCCGCTCATCGCGTTCCAGTCCTTTGCTAATGTTCGATGGTGAAAGTCATATTATCCTATTCTCTGTAAACAATAAAGCCCGATTCAGATTCGGGTTGCGCGCCCCCCCTGTTTTGTCCTACACTCACACCGTTTTTCAAAAGCCGCCGCGGGGTGTTGCACAGCCTGGTAGTGCGCCAGCTTTGGGAGCTGGATGTCGGGGGTTCAAATCCCTCCGCCCCGACCAATTTTCAAGCCCGTATCCATTGATTTAACCCAATGAATACGGGCTTTTTTGTGTCTTAATCCGGTTTGCGTTCAAAAACGGTAAATTGCGTTACTCCATGCGACGAAAACCAAACCAGCCGCAGGGCACAAATAACCGCCATCGGTCGGGTCGGCCGATCATTTTGCCGGGGCAACATGCGGGCACGCGGTCGCGGGCGCTTCAACGGCCAAAATTCTTGCATAACCGCTTTCATGATCCGTTCGGATAGCCGGGCTTTTCGGTCAAACACCGAACAGGGAACTTAGAATAACGCTTGCCTTTATTATAGTTTAGTGCATTATACTATAACAAATGGAACACCTGTTAGAGGATCGCACACCATGAAGAGAGCACTCCAAGGCCGTTACGAAACGATCTCGACCGTCGGCGAGAAGGCCCGGGCCTTCATCCCGTCCGATCTCCCCCCGTCGCCGCCGATCGTCTGGACGCCCGCCCTGCGCGAACGGTTCGACAGTGCCCTGCTGGCTCTCGGCCGCCTCGACAGCGTCTCGGCCCTGCTGCCGAACGTGTCCCTTTTCCTCTACACCTATGTCCGCAAAGAGGCGGTGCTTTCGTCGATGATCGAAGGCACGCAATCCTCCCTCTCGGACCTCCTGCTTTTCGAACTCGACGAGTTGCCCGGCGTGCCGGTCGACGACGTTCGCGAGGTCAGCAACTACGTCGCGGCCATGGATCACGGCCTCAAACGCCTGCGCGAGGGCTTTCCGCTCTCCCTGCGCCTGCTCCGCGAGATCCACGCCATACTGCTGGCGCAGGGCCGCGGCAGCGGCAAGAACCCCGGCGAACTCCGCGCCAGCCAGAACTGGATCGGCGGCACGCGCCCCGGCAACGCCGCCTTCGTGCCGCCGCCGCCCCAGCATGTCGCGCCCTGCATGAACGCGCTGGAACTGTTCCTCCATGACCAGCCGGAGCCCACGCCGTTCCTCCTCAAAGCGGCTCTGGCGCATGTGCAGTTTGAAACCATCCATCCGTTCCTCGACGGCAACGGCCGCCTCGGCCGCCTCCTGATTGCCCTGCTGCTTTGTGAACGCCAGGTGCTGCGCCAGCCCATGCTTTATCTCAGCCTCTTCTTCAAGACCCATCGCCAGACGTACTACGAACTGCTGAACCGCGTGCGCCTGGAGGGCGACTGGGAAGCGTGGCTCGACTTCTTCGCCGAGGCGGTCACCGTAACCACCGGGCAGGCGGTGGACGCCGCACGCCGTTTGGACGGCATGGCCCAAGAGGACCGCGCCCGCATTCAAGTCCTTGGCCGCGCCGCCGGTTCGGCCCTGCGCCTGCACCACGAGCTGCTCGGCCATCCCATCGCCACCTCCCAACGCCTGGCCGAAAAGACCGGCCTTACCCCCATGACCGTCAACAAGTCGCTCGTCCACCTTTGCAAGCTGGGCATCGCCCGCGAACTCACCGGCCACAAGCGCAACCGCGTCTTCAGCTATCCGGCCTATATCGCGATTCTGAATGAAGGCACGGAACCGCCAGACAAGGGCTGAGAGCCGCTCATTGACGGATGTGACAACGGGGGCCTGCCCCACATGCCACTTGGTTGTGTCAAGGGCGCAAAAACAAACACGGAAAGAGGTGCCGGAAATAGCAGCGAAGAAGACGGAGGACGGAGGGCAGAGGCCGGAGGGCGGAACGCCGGGCGGCGAGACGCCCAAGGATCAGCCCAAGGGCGAGGGCGTCGAGGCGGGCGCGGCCGAGCTGAAGAGCTGCGACCTGCGGCCCACCGCCGAAGAGATGTTCGGCCGGTTCATGGTGGCGGTCGCCGGGCGGCCGCTCTCGGTCCACCAGCCGGTGAACGAGATCGGCGACACGGCTGGCGCATCTTTGATCATGTTCTTTTCCTGTCTTTATTGGGGTCTGTCATGCTGTCCTAAGAAGGGTTGATTCCAGCAATCCCGTATACGCTGATCCACGCGCCTGCCTCGCGGTAGAACTCGTGAGGGTGCGCAATCTGTGTGGATTGCTCGAGATCGTCGTAATTCATCGACTTTTGCGTTTCTGGCTCTTATTAGGTGTTATGATACTTTTCCCAGAGAGTATCGCGCACCCTTCCTCAACAAGTCTAATGAACTCCCGAGCGTCGGAGAAGTAGTTTCGGAAAGCTAGGCGTACCTCGTCGCTTGAGTCCGCGCGGACCAGCACGATATCCCGATCAGGCAGTTGCTTCTCCAATACAAATAGCGCGCGTAATGCTTCGGTCGCATCTCTATAGGGCTTAATTTCCAATTCGCCCGTTGATGCAAAAATTAGGATCGCGTTGCGCTTGTCTGAAATAGCCTTATCTGCAGAATTCAATCCTCTAAGCATCTGCATAAGGCCGAGTTGCTCATCAAGAGCGAGAAAATTCTCAACCAATGTGCGGTCATCAATGCCGGGAAATGGTCCTTTGCTTCGTTCATGCGCACGAGCCAGGATCTCGCTTGCCAAAGCCATCGCATCTTCGTATCTCTTATCGCCTTTCTGGAACTTTGGTTGGCTTTGCGTTATGAAACCGATCACTTCAACAGCAGTTGCCCACGCGTGCTGAACAAGGGTTCGGTATTGGATCTCGACATACAGACCAGCAAGTTTCCTTCCCATATCGGAACGGACGTGGTACTCATAAATATCATGAACGCCTCTATATCCAGTGTGCTTTGGGGCTCTTATATAGTCATATTTGTCACTGGTATTGCGCAACTTGTGGTCGAAATGGGCGTGATGAATTTCATCACGAAATGCGTATAGCGCGTCAATCTTGCCGAAAATCAGTCTACATCCTGCGACATCGTCCATTCTCGCGAGTTGCATTCCTTGGTATCGGCTTAGCTTGTCGAAGATTGTGCGTTTGCGTTTGTGCCTCTGTGCAACACTGATCCCTGTGCCTCGAGTTCTGTTTCGTAGAATAGCTTGGAACGTATTCAGTACCCGCCAGCCAGTAGCCAGTGCAACACTGGCTACTGGCTGGCGGGCGCGCGTTTTCTTCAGGTGCTGAACGGCCTTAGTTTGGCATGCTGACGGGGTAACGGCAAGGGGAAACAGGCCGGGGACGTG
>Ga0209099_1001074_pt1 | contig 29532 bp, 25 predicted proteins | sample AD_JPNHW2_MetaG_FD_184430 | JGI IMG/M metagenome (GOLD analysis project Ga0209099, IMG submission 184430) | Active sludge microbial communities of municipal wastewater-treating anaerobic digesters from Japan - AD_JPNHW2_MetaG (SPAdes) (version 2) | ecosystem: Engineered > Bioreactor > Anaerobic... | reverse complement strand
AATCTCCTCCGGAGATGTACGAATAGACGCGAGGTAAATGATAATGAGGATAATAGAACTTAAAATGACGGAACATCTCCGTGAGGTCCGATTCCAGCCCGGTCAAATCTTTGAATTGCGTCGTGACTGCCTTGTGAAATTCAACATTCCGACGGTTTTTCAGATATAGTTTTATCTGGTTGAGGTTGGCGGTATCGTGCAAATCGGCTTCCAGAAAGAATCGGTATTCAGGCTGCAATTTTTCAAGTCCTGATTGAATTTCAGAGGGATTGATCCGGAACAGATCCAGGTCGTAACGGTGGATTTTTACCGGTTGTACCCTGACGGATGAAACATCAACCTGAAGCCGGTCACGGGAGGATTGGCAGGAGAAAAGAGCCGGCAGAACTGCCAGGCTAAGTGTTAATATCTTGTGTAATTGTTTCATAACCACGATTACCATGACACCTAAGATAACGGGATGATCGGTTAATTATTTTTGTATAAAAAACTGCTTCCGGCAATTTTAGCGTCTCATATAATGGTTATTTTTGTTAAAAAGTGACCACCATCCAATCCATTTCAACCATGAAAACTTTCCGGAGCCTTTTGATCACCTTGCTTTTGCCGGTGCTTTCGTTGCCGGTCTTATCCCAGACCCTGCCGAATTTACCGGTCAAGCTGGGCATAAAGGTAGCTCCCAACATTGCCTGGATGAACCCGGGCACCAAGGATTACGATGATGATGGTGCGCGCTTGGGGGCCACGGTCGGTTTTATCAGTGATTTCTATTTTGCCGAGAGGTATGCCATTTCAACGGGGTTCAATTTTTCATTTCTTAACGGAAGGCTCAGCTATCCGGATGTCCGTATGAAACCCGGCGATACAACAATCCTGACGGGCCAGGTGAACAGGAAGTATAACTTCATTTACCTTGAAATCCCGCTGATGATCAAGATGCAATCGAAAGAGTTTGGCCGGTTTTCTTTTTTCGGACAGATCGGATTTGGTACGGCATTTCGGATCAAAGCGACCGCCAAAGAGAGCTTCCAACCGGACCATGGGGAGATGTTCGAACAGCAATACGAAATCAACCAGGCCACTTCCCTGATCCGGGAATCGTTACTGATCGGTTTGGGGTTTGAATTCCATCTGGATCAATCTTCGCGGATCATCCTTGGCCTCTCTTATTCCAACGCGCTGAACAACGTGTTAAACGGAGGGGTCAACGAAAAATCAAAACTCAATGAAAAAAGCTCCCTGAATTTTGTGGAGTTGAACCTGGGTTTCCTGTTCTGAGAAGGATTATGAAGATAGCGCTGGCACAACTGAACTACCGCATCGGGGACTTTGATTACAACACCACCCGTATCCTCGAATCGATCGGGATGGCAAAAGCCCGTCAGGCTGATCTGGTGATTTTCTCCGAATTGTCGGTTTGCGGCTATCCGCCGCTTGATTTTCTTGAGTTTGATGATTTTGTCAGGAAGAGCATGCAATCGGTCGAAACCATCGCTGCATCATGCAAGGGAATTGCCGCCGTGGTCGGGGCACCATCCGTCAATCCGGCGCAACAGGGTAAGCCACTCTACAATTCGGCTTTTTTCCTTGCAGAAGGAAAGATCCGGGGGGTCGCCCATAAAACCCTTTTACCCAATTACGATGTTTTTGATGAATACCGCTATTTTGAACCCAACCGTCTTCCATACAACATCATTGAATACCAGGGATCCCGGATCGCGCTGACGGTGTGTGAAGATCTGTGGAATGTGACCGATGATCCCTTGTACATCAGAAACCCGATGGATGCATTGATCCCGCTGGGCCCTGACCTCATCATCAACATCGCAGCCTCTCCTTTCCATTACCATCAACCCTCCGATCGCAGGGAGGTGCTGGTCCGTAACGCACTGACCTACCACCGGCCGATCGTTTACGTGAACCAGGTTGGCGGTCAGACCGAACTGGTCTTCGATGGCAACTCTATGATGGTCGCGGCCGACGGCACGCTCGTCACCCGGTTGAAAGGATTTGAAGAAGAGCTGAAAGTGGTCGATTTCGACCCTTTTACTCCCCTGTCAGGTCTCAGAACTGAAATGGAAGCAGAACCATTGACCATTGCCTCCATCCATTCAGCGCTGGTTTTGGGTATCCGTGACTATTTCGGGAAGATGAATTTCAGGAAGGCCCTGCTGGGTTTGTCGGGTGGCATCGACAGTGCCGTAACCTTAGCGCTGGCAGTCGAAGCGTTGGGACAGGAAAACCTTCTGGGGGTGCTGCTCCCATCGCAGTTTTCATCGGATCACAGCATCGAAGATGCCCGTGCACTGGCTGAAAAAACAGGCGTTCAATACGAGATCATTCCCATTGAGAAGGGTTTCAGGGTGATGCAGGAGTCGCTTGAACCCTGGTTCCACGGACTGCCTTTCGGGTTGGCCGAGGAGAACATGCAGGCACGGCTGAGGGCAGTGATCCTGATGGCGCTTTCGAATAAATTCGGTTACATCCTGCTGAATACATCTAATAAAAGTGAAGCGGCGGTAGGTTATGGCACCCTTTACGGGGATATGTGCGGAGGGTTATCAGTACTGGGTGATGTTTACAAGACACAAGTTTATGAATTGGCCCGTTACATCAACAGCCTTAATCCGGTCATCCCAGAAAACTCCATCCTTAAACCCCCTTCTGCAGAGCTGCGACCCGATCAGAAAGACTCCGACTCCCTTCCTCCTTACGACCTTCTCGACCGGATCCTTGTCCGGTACATCGAAGGCCGCCGGGGCCCGGATGAATTGGTCAGCGAAGGATTCGATGAAGCCATTGTAAGAAGGGTATTGAAGATGGTCAATACCTCCGAATACAAAAGACACCAAGCTCCTCCCATTCTGAGGGTTTCCCCCAAAGCGTTCGGGTTGGGCAGGAGGCTGCCCATTGCCGCTCAATACCTTTCGTGAAAGCCGGTGATCTTATTCCATAACCGATTCCACGGCGCGGATTTCAGGAATGGCCTGGACTACGGCTGCTTCAATGCCGTTTTTAAGGGTCATGCGGCTGTGAGGACAATTTCCGCACATCCCTAATAAACGGATATTCACAGTGTTATCTTCAGTTATGTTGATATATTCAACATCCCCGCCATCGGCCTGGAGGTAGGGACGGATTTGTTCGATGACATTTTTTACTTTCAGTACGAGTTCTTCGGTTGCGGGCATTGTGTTTCTGTTTAACGGGTTTAATAGCTTGAATCCGGGGATTCCTTATTTCAATGGGTCAATTCTTTGCCGGTTTTGATCCGCCGGTCATGATCTCTTTGATGGTGTTGCTGATGGCCGCCTGTTGCGCGACTTTCGCTGCCAGTTGCATGAAAGCTTCTGTGACAGGGGAAGGTTCACCCGCAGTGACCGGCATCCCGGCATCCCCTGAATCGGCGATCTCCCCGACCACGGGAATCTGCCCCAGCAGGGGGATGTTCAGACTGGCTGCAAAGGTACTGCATCCGCTTTTACCAAAGATGAAATATTTCTTATCGGGCATATCGGGCGGTACAAACCAGGCCATGTTCTCCACCAATCCCAGAACAGGAATATTAATCTTGTCGTTGCGGAACATATCGGCCGCTTTTCTCACATCCGCGATCGCGACCTCCTGCGGTGTACTCACGATCACGGCGCCGGTCAGCGGGAAATCCTGGATCAACGTCAGCGGGATATCGCCGGTTCCGGGAGGAAGGTCTATCACCATGTAATCCAATTCTCCCCAATCGGCATCGGTAAAGAGCTGGCGGAGGGCCATCGAAGCCATGGGGCCGCGCCAGATCAGGGCTTTCGACTGGTCCACGAAAAAGCCGATGGATAACAATTTAATCCCATATTTTTCAAAGGGATAGAGGTAGGTTTTTCCCTCTTTTTCATACCCCGAAGGATGTTCATTGACCATCCCGAACATGATTGGCACGGAAGGCCCGTAGATATCGGCGTCGATCAGGCCCACTTTGGCTCCCGAACGTGCCAGCGCGATGGCCAGGTTGACCGCGACGGTCGATTTCCCGACCCCGCCTTTTCCTGAACCCACCGCGATGATGTTCTTCACGCCTTTCAACATCGTCTCGGCCTCTTTACGGCGGGAAGTCACATGTGAAGTCATGTTGACCGTCACCATGGCATGGGGGGCGGCGTATTGATGAACAGCATCGATGCACGCTTGTTGAATCTGGTTTTTAAGCGGACAGGCAGGGGTGGTCAGTACCACATCAAAACTCACAGTATCGCCTTCAATCTGAATATTTTCAACCATATTTAAAGTAACCAGGTCTTTTTTCAGATCCGGATCTTCTACCTGTCGTAATGCTGCCAGGATCTCTTCTTTAGTCATTGTAGTAGTTTATTTATAATCAGTAAAAGATAAGGGGTTTCGGGGGATACGCCTTATTATAGCGTCGCTTTCAGCTCTTCCAGGAACTCTTTGATCCGATTCAGTGAATCGACAAGTTCCACTTGCTGTGATACCTCTTCGCTATTGGTTTTCAGTTTTTCCCGCGCCCCCTGCAAAGTATAGCCCCGCTCCCTGACCAGGTGATAAATGATCCGTAGGTGATTAAGATCCTGTTTGGTGAAGAGGCGGTTACCTTTGTTGTTTTTATGGGGTTTGAGGATATCAAACTCTTTTTCCCAAAAGCGGATGAGAGAAGGGTTTACTTCAAAAAATTCAGCTACTTCTCCGATGGAGTAGTAGATCTTTTCAATTTTTCGGTTCGTTTTCAACATCAGCCTTCAGGGGATTTAATCCATGGTTTGCGATGGACGGGAGGAGAGTTCGAGCATCATCTGGAATTCTTCGGGTGTCAGGTCATTGAAAAAGAAATAGATCGGGTTGAGCGGGATCCCGCTTTTCCTCACCTCGTAATGAAGATGAGGGGAGGTTGATTTGCCTGTATTACCGACGTAGCCAATGATCTGCCCACGGAGGATCTTCTGCCCGGGCTTGACGAATATTCTTGAAAGATGCGCGTAAACGGTTTTATAGCTATACCCGTGATCGATGATGATGATGTTCCCATAACCACCTTGGATGTCGCGGCCTGCTTCCACAATGGTCCCGTTGCCTGTGGCATAGATCTCGGTTCCTACCGAAGCTGAAAAGTCCATTCCTTCATGGAATTTTCTAACCTTGTAAAATGGATCCATCCGTGTGCCAAAATAAGAACCAATGCGCCGGAGATCCTTGTTGTTTACCGGTTGAATGGCAGGGATGGAAGCGAGCATCCTTTCCTTGTTCCTGGCCAGTTCAAAAACTTCATCGAAAGACTTCGACTGAACGTACAGCTTTCCCATGATCTTATCCATTTTAGTGGCGGTTTCGATCATGATTTCTGAATTGGTATAACCTTTCAGGGCTTCATACCGGTCGATACCGCCGATTCCTGCTTCACGGATGGAACCTGGAATGGGTTCAGCTTCAAAGATGACCCGGTAGATGTTATCGTCGCGGTCCTGGAGGTCTTCCATGATCCGCCTGGCTTTGTCCAGCTGATCATTCAGAATCTGGTACCGGAGTTTCATCTCTTCGATCTCCCTTTTCTGTGCCCGTTCCTTGGGAGAGTCTAATAAATTATAGGCAAGGATAAGCCCTACTGCAGCAAAGACTACTCCGGTCGAGAGATGAGTGAAAAAATAGAGCAACCGTTTTCGAAAAGTGGTATGGACCCGGTCGAATGTTAAAGCTTTCTTGTTGAATTTGTACTTTACCTTGCTCATTAACAAGTTAGTAAAGAATTGATCAAAAGAGGATTGCTAATCGCTACAAAATTAAGTAAATAATTAACTTTGCAGCCGTTTTCAACTCCTTAAAAAGTGTTAAAGATTGTTAATGAACTGTTATTAAGATCATAACATGGATTCAGCAAGCATTAGACAAATATTTTTAGATTTTTTTAAGTCGAAACAACACACGATCGTTCCTTCTGCCCCGATGGTCGTGAAAAACGATCCCACCCTGATGTTCACCAATGCCGGGATGAACCAGTTCAAGGACATTTTCCTTGGCAATCAGGAACCTCCTTTCAGGAGAATTGCCGATACGCAGAAATGTCTGAGGGTCTCCGGAAAACACAATGATCTTGAAGAAGTCGGCCACGACACCTACCATCATACCATGTTCGAGATGTTAGGCAACTGGTCGTTTGGTGATTATTTCAAGAAAGAGGCCATCGAATGGGGATGGGAACTTCTGACAGCGGTTTACGGAATCGATAAAGAACGGCTTTATGTAACTGTTTTCGAGGGAGATGAGAAAGAGGGGCTGGGCCGGGATGAAGAGTCGCTGGAGTACTGGAGAGCCATTGTTCCGGAAGACCGTATTCTGATGGGTTCCAAAAAAGATAATTTCTGGGAGATGGGAGATACCGGTCCCTGCGGCCCCTGTTCCGAGATCCATGTCGATATCCGTAACGACGAGGAACGGCAAAGAATTCCGGGAGCAAGCCTGGTCAATACCGGCAACCCGTTGGTAATTGAAATATGGAACCTCGTCTTTATTGAATTCAACAGGCAGTCAAACGGTAGTTTGATCTCTCTTCCGGCCAAACATGTGGATACCGGGATGGGGTTTGAAAGGCTCTGCATGGTGCTCCAGGGAACCCATTCCAATTACGATACCGATGTTTTTCAGCCCATCCTCCACGCTATCGCTGAAAGGGCAGGAAAAGTCTATGGCCACGATGAACGGGCCGACATCGCTATGCGGGTGATCGCCGACCATCTTCGCGCCATCGCTTTTGCCATTGCCGACGGTCAGCTCCCATCCAATGTCAAAGCCGGTTACGTGATCCGTAGAATACTCCGGCGTGCCGTCAGGTATGGTTTTGCTTTCCTCGATATCCGCGAACCTTTCCTCTTTGAATTGTTACCTGTACTGAACCAACAGATGGGATCGATCTTTCCCGAACTGATTGCTCAAAAAAATCTGATAACCAACGTGATCCGTGAAGAAGAAATCAGCTTCCTTCGAACCCTTTCCCTTGGTATCCAGCGTTTTAACCAGTACATTCTTCAACATGACCCGGAGGGAACAGCGCCGACCGGTCAGATTATGGCTGGCGATTTTGCATTCGAACTGTTTGACACTTTTGGCTTCCCCGTTGATCTCACCCAACTGATGGCCAGGGAGATCGGATGGACCGTTGACATGGAAGGTTTTAGCAGTCGGCTTGAAGAGCAGAAAGCCCGGTCGAGGCAGGATGCAGCGGTTGAAGCAGGCGACTGGACGTTGTTGATCGCCGATGCCGGAACGACAACTTTTGTCGGTTATGATACCCTTGAAACCGTTGCACACATTGTAAAATACCGGAAAGTCACCTCCAAAGGCCGTGAGCTTTTCCAGGTGATCCTTGATCAGACCCCGTTCTATGCCGCTTCCGGAGGGCAGGTTGGTGACAGGGGATGGCTTAAAGCGGGGGAAGAGCGGATTGAGGTTAGCGATACCCTGAAGGAAAACGAACTGGTGGTCCACATCACACCGACCCTTTTTACTGATCCCACGGTATCTCTTATCGCCCAGGTTGATGCGGAAAAACGGCGGGCTACGGCCAATAACCATTCGGCCACGCATCTTATGCATGCAGCGCTTCGCAGGGTACTGGGAAACCATGTTGAACAAAAAGGATCCCTTGTGGATGATCAGCATCTCCGGTTCGACTTCACCCATTTTTCCAAGGTGACCCGCGAAGAGATACGGCAGGTAGAAGCCATGGTGAATGCCCGCATCCGTGAAAACATCCCCTTGCAGGAAGAGCGTTTTGTGCCGATTGATGAGGCCCGCGCCAGGGGAGCGATGGCCCTCTTTGGTGAAAAATACGGCGACCGCGTCAGGGTCATTACCTTCGACCCGACCTACTCCCTGGAATTGTGCGGAGGGACGCACGTTGCAGCAACCGGACAGATCGGTTCTTTTAAAATCCTGTCGGAAGGGGCAATAGCAGCCGGAATCCGAAGAATTGAAGCCATCACGGCCGCAAAAGCTGAAGACTATTGGAATTCAAGAGATGAATTGATAGAACAGATCAGCGAATTGTTGAAAAATCCGAAGGATGTTGTCCGGGGAGTACGCCACCTGCTCGATGAGCACCAGGCACTGAAACAGGAAGTGAATGAACTCAGCAAATTGAAAATCAATCAGCTGATCGGAGAATTCACCGACAAAATTGAACGGAATGGCACCCTCGGCCTCCTTGCTGAAAAGGTACAGCTCCCGGCTGAAGAGGTAAAAAACCTGGGGTACGAACTGATCAAAGCCAACCCTGACCTTTTTCTGGTCTTTGCTGCCGAAAGCGACGGGAAAGCGTTGTTGACCGTAATGCTTTCCGAATCGCTCGTCAAAGAGCGACAGATGAATGCCGGTTCCATCATCAGGGAACTGGCGAAAGAGATCGGTGGCGGAGGCGGCGGACAGCCCCACATTGCAACCGCCGGAGGCAAAAACCCTTCCGGAATCCCTGCCGCCCTCGAAAAAGCCCGGCAAATCGCTCGATCTGTTAACGGATAAATGGTATTTTTGTTAGTTAACCGCCATTTAATTCCCAAACAACACTATGGATGCCCCACAACTGTTAACTGAAATTACCAGGTACTGCAAGGAAAACGCCAACCCTGCCAATGTTGTTAAATACCAGCGGTATTTCAAAGAAGGCTACGATGCCTGGGGACTCGATTCCGGATTGACCACCTCGAAAGCCAAAGCATTGGCAACTACTCCCGGAATTACCCTTGAAGTGGTTTTGACTGCGGCGCCGGAATTGTTAAAATCGCCCAAATACGAATCCACCAGCTTCGCGATTCTCCTCCTTCTTGCTTTTCAAAAAGAGTGGACACTTTCAACCTTCGTAACAGTGGAACACTGGTTTGAGATTGGTTTTACCAACTGGGCCCATACCGATTTTTTCTGTTCAGAGATCTTGCCGGTTTTCTTTAAAAAGAAGATCGTCACGCCGGAAGCGTTGGAACCCTGGCGTTTCTCCGATAACAAATTTCAAAGGAGGGCCGCCGTGGTCGGACTGATCAAACCGATGAAACTTTCGACTGATTTCAGGCCTTGGTTCGATTTCATCCACCCCATCATGCATGATAAGGCCAGAGAGGTTCACCAGGGATTGGGGTGGTTCCTCCGTGAAACCTGGAAAAAGCAACCCCTTCCCACCGAAGAATTTTTACTGCGATATAAAGATACCGCACCCCGGTTGATCTTCCGGTATGCCTGTGAAAAAATGACACCCGAACAAAAACAACGCTTTAAAAAAACCTGAATCCTTTCACCCATGTTGCTCCGCTTTGAGGAGATATCCAACAATGCCTGGCCGGCGCTTCAAACGCTTCAATACGACGGCTGGATCCTCCGTTTTGCCAATGGTGTAACCAAACGTTCCAACTCGGTCACACTCCTTTATCCGTCACACATTGACCCCATAGAGAAGATCAGGTTCTGTGAATCCCTTTACCAGTCGAAAAACATCGTTCCATGCTTTAAAATAACCCCCTTTTCCCTTCCTTCCGATTTGGACCATCTGCTCGAAAATGCCGGTTATTACATCCATTCCCATATCTCTTTTCAGACGCTTGATATGGGTTCTATTCCCGTTGCTTTTCATAGGGAGGTAATGATTGAGACGACACTTCGGGAGGAATGGATCGATGATTTCATCCGGATGAACCAATTTGATCCGGCACGGAAAGAGATCTACCGGATGATCATGGAGCGGCTGGTCACCCCTTTCTGCATGGTATCGGTTAAACAAGGAGCGAAGACCCTCGGGGTCGGACTGGGGGTGGCAGAGAAGCCCTATATCGGTCTTTTCGACCTGGTGGTTGACCCTGAATACAGAAACCGTGGCATTGGCCGGAAATTAGTGGAACAAATCCTCCATTGGGGGCTGCAGCAGGGCGCAACGACGGCCTACCTGCAGGTACTGACAGATAACCATCCGGCATTGAAGCTTTATCAATCAATGGGATTCCTGGAGCTTTATCAGTACTGGTACAGGATGAAACCGATCTGACCCTTATCCCAGGGTATTCACCTCTTTCCTGATCATCTCCAACGCGTTTTCGACAGGTAGTTTACCCTTTTCCACCATCAATTCGAAAATGGCCTTCACCAGCTCGACGGAAGCAGCCTTTTCATCGAGATTAGTGGCAGCACAATTGATCAGTAAGACCATCTCCTCCTTGGCATTTTTGACCAACTCCCAGGCCTGGGCTGAAACATACAATTGTTGGGATAAATTATACTCAAACTCTTCGCGAATGGTTTTGAGCAGCAAAGCCTGGAGCCTGACCGCGCTCAGTTCGGGCGCATTGAGCCGCATGACCAGGTTGGAAGGATGGATCCGCTCAAGGAACAAAACCAGCCGTTCATAAGCCTGTAACCGTAACGGTAACATGATTTTTACCGTATCAGAAGCCTGACCAGGAGGAATTAAAATGGGTTTACGTGTTTGTTTCAGGTAATACCTGAGCAGGATAAAAGCGCCACCTAAAAAAGCTGCAAGGAGGATCAGCCCGCCCGATAAGTGGTACAGGTAAGGAAGCTCGACAGGAGGATGCATATTCTTAGAATTTGGTCAAAAGTACCAAAAAGATTTCTTACCTTTGCTGCTTTTTACAATAACCTCATAATCATTCTATTATGACAACTCTTGCGAACCGGATCCACTATCTTGCCGAAAGTGAAACCCTGGCTATGTCACGTAAAAGTCGTGAATTAAAGGCTGAAGGACATGACGTGATCAACCTCAGCCTGGGTGAACCTGATTTTAACACTCCCGACTATATCAAAGTCGCAGCAAAAGAGGCGATCGATCTGAATTTTACCTTTTATCCGCCGGTTTCGGGTTATGAAGACCTGAGGAAAGCAATCTGCATCAAATTGAAAAGAGATAACAATCTCGGCTACGAACCCAACCAGATCGTTGTTTCTACCGGAGCCAAGCAATCCATCGCCAACGTGATGCTCAGCCTGGTCAATCCGGGAGATGAAGTACTGGTACCGGCTCCTTACTGGGTATCATACAGAGAGATTGTAAAAGTGGCCGAAGGGAAATCGGTTTTCATTCCGGCCACCATCGAAAATAATTTCAAAGTCACCCCGGAGCAACTGGAAGCAGCCATCACTCCAAAAACCAAGGTATTGATTTACAGTTCTCCCTGTAACCCTACAGGATCGGTTTATTCCCGTGAAGAACTGGAAAAGATTGCAAAGGTGATGGTAAAATATCCGGGCATCACCATCATTGCCGATGAAATCTACGAACACATCAACTTTATTGGAAAACACGAGAGCATCTGTCAGTTTGATTACATCAAAGATCAGGTGGTGCTCATCAACGGCGTTTCCAAAGGCTATGCGATGACCGGCTGGCGGATCGGTTTCATCGCCGCTCCTGTTGACATCGCCAGGGCCTGTGATAAATTGCAGGGCCAGTTCACCTCCGGCGCCTCTTCCATCGCACAACGGGCTGCCCTTACAGCATTCATCACCGATCCCGGCGCCACACCCGACATGAAGACCATGCAACAGGCCTTTCGCGAAAGGCGTGACCTGATGCTCAAACTGTTGGCTGACATCCCGGGAATGAAAGTGAACCACCCCGACGGTGCCTTTTACATCTTTCCCGATATTTCATCCTATTTCGGAAAAAGTGATGGAAAAACAACCATCGCCAACAGCAACGACCTTTGTATGTACCTGCTCAACAGCGTTTTCGTGGCGCTGGTTCCCGGGGATGCTTTCGGAGATCCACGCTGTATCCGGTTCAGTTACGCTACCAGTATGGATAAACTGACCGAAGCCGTAAGACGAATTAAAGAAGCCCTTGCCCGGCTCAGGTAATTTCATCAGAACTTTTAAAAAACTAACAGATATGAAAATCAGCAACAAACTACAGCAGTGGGTCCAGGAATGGGCCAACCTGTGCCAGCCCGATTCGGTTCATTGGTGTGACGGATCGGAGGCCGAAAATCAAAAACTTATGGATCAGATGGTCGCTTCGGGCATGGCGGTTCGACTCAACGAAAAGAAACGCCCCGGAAGCTATTATTTCCAGAGCGATCCCAGTGATGTAGCCCGCGTTGAAAACCGGACTTTCATCTGTTCCGCCAGGAAAGAGGATGCCGGCCCCACCAACAACTGGATGGATCCTGCAGAAATGAAATCAACGCTCAGGGCCATGTTCAAAGGGTGCATGAAAGGCCGTACCTTATACGTGATTCCCTTCAGCATGGGCCCGCTTGGTTCCAAAATAGCCCACATCGGGGTACAGATCACCGATTCACCTTACGTGGTGGTGAATATGCGTACCATGACCCGGATGGGCGAAAAAGTGCTGGAAATCCTTGGAGATGATGATTTTGTACCTTGTTTACACTCTGTAGGCGCTCCCCTGGAACCCGGGCAGAAGGACGCCAAATGGCCCTGTGCTCCCATCGAAAAAAAATACATCTCCCATTTTCCCGAAACCAACGAGATCTGGTCGTATGGTAGCGGTTACGGTGGCAACGCCCTGCTGGGGAAGAAATGTTTCGCGCTTCGCATTGCGACCAACATGGCCCGCCGACAGGGATGGATGGCCGAACACATGCTGATCATGGGCATCACCAATCCCAAAGGTGTTAAGAAATACGTGGCTGCGGCCTTCCCGAGCGCCTGCGGCAAAACCAACCTTGCCATGCTGATTCCCAACCTCCCCGGCTGGAAAGTGGAAACAGTAGGTGATGACATCGCCTGGATGAAATTCGGCGACGATGGCCGCTTATATGCCATCAACCCGGAAGCAGGATTCTTTGGTGTGGCCCCCTATACCTCTATGGAGACCAACCCCAATGCCATGTTATCCTGTCGGAGCAATTCGATCTTTACCAATACAGCCCTCACTCCCGATGGAGACATCTGGTGGGAAGGGATCGGATGCGATATCCCCGAAGGATCGATAACCTGGACCGATGAAGTGTACAAGAGAGAGAACGGGAAGCCGGCAGCACACCCCAACGCCCGTTTTACCGCACCTGCCAGCCAATGCCCGGTGATCGACAAGGATTGGGAAAATCCCAAAGGAGTACCCATCTCCGCTTTTCTTTTTGGCGGACGCCGGCCCGGTACCGTTCCACTGGTTTACCAGTCGTTCGACTGGAATCACGGCGTTTTCCTTGGATCCATCGTCGGATCGGAGGTGACTGCCGCCGCCATCGGCCTGAAAGCCGGGGTGCGCCGCGACCCGTTCGCCATGCTCCCCTTCTGCGGCTACCACATGGGTGACTATTTCGGACACTGGATCCATATCGGAGAAATAGCTCCCGACAAGACCAAACTACCTAAAATCTTCAATGTAAACTGGTTCCGCAAGGGAACTGACGGAAAATTCCTCTGGCCCGGATATGGAGACAACATCCGTGTGTTGAAATGGATCTTCGAAAGGGTTGACGGAAACGCCACAGCCATTGAAACACCCATCGGCTATGTTCCCGAAAAATCCTCCATCGATATTACCGGACTTACAGGTGTTGCAGATAAAATGGAAGATATTTTAAAGGTCAATCGCGAGGAATGGCTTCACGAATGTGAATTGATCGAAGAACACCAAAAGATCTTCGGCGACCGCCTGCCGGCTGCGTTGAAACAACAATACGTAGCACTGAAGAAAAGATTGATGGAATAACCACTTTTAATGGCAGAGAACTTCAGGATATACACCAAAGGAGGTGACAAAGGGGAGACTTCCCTACTTGGAGGAACCCGTGTGCCAAAGTCCCATGAACGCGTGGAGGCCTATGGCAACCTGGATGAGCTGAACAGTTTTACCGGACTGTTACGCGACCAATCGATCGATGAGCACAGCCGGAATATTCTGCTGCTCATCCAGGAAAACCTCTTCATCGCCGAGGCGCTGATCGCCCGCGATCCTGATAAACCAAACCCGGCACTTCCAGTTATAAAGGAAGAGGTCATACTTCTGCTCGAAAAAGAGATTGACAGGATGAATGAAAACCTTCCCGCAATCCGGCATTTTATCCTACCGGGTGGTCATCCTGCTGTCTCTTTTTGCCATGTAGCGCGCACTGTCTGCCGCAGGGCCGAAAGATCCCTCATCCGGCTCAATCAGACAGGCCCGGTAGATGAAATAATAATTTCCTTCCTGAACCGTTTATCCGATTACTTTTTCGTCCTTTCCAGGAAAATCGCCCATGATCTGAAAGTTACTGAAACAGCCTGGCCGCGGAAAGAAGAAAATGGGGAAAAGTAGTTGTTTATTTGGTTTTTATTTTTTTACTTTTGCAAATACCTAACCAACCCGTTGAAGTCATGTACTGGACACTCGAATTGGCCTCAAAACTGGAAGACGCTCCCTGGCCGGCTACAAAAGACGAGCTTGTTGATTGGGCAATCCGCTCAGGGGCGCCTCAAGAAGTGGTCGAAAACCTGAAAGAAATTGAAGATGAAGGCGAGTCCTACGAGCGCATCGAAGATATCTGGCCTGATTATCCTACCAAGGACGATTTCTTCTTTCACGAAGATGAATATTAGCCATTGGGCTGCTCAAAGAAAGTAAAATTAACCTTTCCATAGTTCCGGTGCCGGGAAAAAGTGGCATGCTCTGACCAGTCATACGATGCCGGGTGTTCCAGAATCAACAATCCTTCCGGTTTTAACAATCCCGACTCCACAACCAGATCGGGAATCCGGTCAAGATCTTTCAAATCATAAGGAGGATCAGCAAAGATCAGGTCGTATTTCGCTTTCATGTGTTTGAGAAAAACAAAAGCATTGGTCCGCACTGCCTCAATTTCGGTTATACCGAATTCCGTGGCACTTTTTCGGATGAATTCGATGCAGCGGGGATTGGCATCGACCGCCATCACGCTGCGGGCGCCTCGTGAGGCAAACTCAAAGGCAATACTCCCTGTTCCGGAAAAAAGGTCGAGGACCTCCAGGGTTTCATAATCCACCCAATTGACCAGTATGTTGAACAAACTTTCCTTGGCGTAGTCTGTCGTTGGCCTGACGGGAAGGTTGGCTGGCGGCACCAGTTTACGGCCACGATATTTTCCGCTTACAATCCGCATATCTGGAAGTTCAGGAGGGGATAAAAAAAATGCGGCGGGAATTGGTTGAGTGTATGACTGTATTTGAAGGATTCATTCCTGCGGACGAATTCCACATGCCTTACATACCTGTAGATCAGCTCCAAAATAGGATTGTTCTTGTCGATGTTGCCCAAAAGGATGACAGGGGTATTCTCCGGGTTCTGATTGAGCTGTTCCATCACAAATATCAGATAATAAACAATGTCCTCCCGGTTTTGATACGGGAAGGTATTGAAATAGCTCATGCGGTGACCGTCGAAGATTAAAATCTCACAACGGTGGTCACCGACATGGAGAAATACCCTGTTGTTGTTAATCCGGTTCTTGTAATGAATCCAGACAGAAGCGATGACCACACTGGCATAACTCACAGGGTTGACCTGCGGGAAATGTCCTTTAAGGGCAGTGTAAATTTTTTCAGGAATGGAATAAACGTGTTGAATGTCAGCCGAAATCAAATGGTCAGATAAGATTCGCTCCTCCTCCCCTCCTGTAAAATTAAAGTTCAGATAATTTTGACGTTCCTGACTGTCGAACAAAACTGCCGGAATAAGCGTTGATTTTTTCGTCTCAACCGCTATATGAATCGACCTGTACTGGTTTTTCAACCAGGGAAGCGCTGCGAAAGCGTTTTTCAGAAAGTCTTCAAAACCGGGTTTGATCCCTTTGTATTTTGGATTGCTCCCCGGATCGTTCCTTTTTACCTGTTGGATTCCCAGGTATTTGCTGCGGCGGTAATCCAGGATGGAACAGGCAAAACCCGTTTCGCTGAAAACAACGGAGAGATCATAGTTCTTTGTCTCCTGGATGTTAAAGGATTCATCCAGCACGTTGGCGACGAGGGTAAACAGTTCGGGCATCAGGATAATTTATACAATAAGCGCCATGATAATGGTGACTGCAATGATAAGAAGAAAACCCGAAACGAGATAAATTCTGCCGGTCTTAATGGTAAAAACGGAACCATAGATCATCTTCAGGGCGTTGTTGCTGATGATCGCCTGTAAAGTAGCCAGGACGATGACATCTGCAGAAACACCATATTTCCCCTGGAAGAGGTTGATCAAAAAAGGATCGATGTCGGTCAATCCGACGATCAATGATAAAATGTTCAATCCCGGTGTACCAAAACGGGAAAGCACCTCCCAGGTAATGAAGGTAAAGGCGATATACAATGCGGTGAAGATCAGTGCTACTTTGAACTCCAGCGGGTTGGTATCGGATTGCAGGGCTTCGTCGTGACTGCTGACCTGCCGGTTCCGGAAAAACAAAACTCCCACTCCCGTAAGGGCCGAAAAAACAAAAAGCAGGGAGAAGACGAGCCATACCCTTTCAAACAAAGGAGCGCTGAATATCAGGATAAGGATCAATATCCGGAGATACATCATGGAAGTTGCAAAAAGGATGGCTGCCATGTATTGATTGATGTGCTGTACCTCCTGCCGGCTTTTCCGCGCCAGAATGATGGTTGTGGCCGTACTGGAATATAACCCGCCCAGGATGCCCGAAAGGACAATACTTCCATTGGGAAAAACAAATTTTTTCAGCAGGTAACTGAAATAGGAGATCGACGAGATCACCACAACGGCTAACCAGATTCGGTAAGGGGTCAGACTCAGCCCTTTTACGATGGGATCATCGGGTAAGACCGGCAAAACAACACCGGCAATGATCAGGAATTTGGCCAACGTGATGAATTCGTAACGGTCAAACTTCCTGGAAAAAGAGGTAAATGTTTCTTTCAACTCGGTAAATATCAACACGGTGACTTCGATCAACAGGACCAGCCATAAAGGTTGGGTGAGGATCAGAGGGCCAAGGCAATAGGTGATAACGGCGACAAATATTGTCGTTGCCCCGTAATCTTTAAATTCCCTGATGTGATGGTAGTACGAAATGGCCAGGATGACGGTCAGCAGCAAGCCACCACCAATAAACAAAAGGGCCCTGTCGCGGTCGAGTAAGAAGAGAATGAATCCCAGAATACCGATGAAGGTAAAGGTGCGGTCGGTACCGAAGGTCCGGTCAGGGCCGTGTGTCAGATTGTGGATTTGCCGCTGCGATAGTCCGATCAACAATGAAAACAGGGTGACCAGGGCAAAATTGATCAGGTTTTTTGGGATTGATCCGATGAGTTCCATGGCAACGGGCTTTTATCGATGGAAAGAAGAACTTTTCAAATCAGGGTGATAACTGTTTAAACGCAGGCACCTGTTTCAGAAATTCATATCTTCGTAAAGCATGGTCAATTCTGCAGGCGTAGTGGACCATCCCGTTGGTGACAGCAATATAGCTGACTTCCAGCGACATGTTATATCTTGCTACCTGATCAAACACCTCCTGTGTGATGGGAACCGATGGCGCTTTGCATTCTACTACAAGGCATGGGTTCCCCGCTTTGCTGTAAGCAAGGATGTCCGACCGGCGGCTCATCCCGTTGAAAGTCAGGCGGGCTTCCACCACCAGCAAAGCCGGGGGATAACCCAGATGGGTCACCAGGTAATCAAGAAAGTGTTGACGTACCCATTCTTCAGGGGTAAGGCGTACATATTTTTTCCTGAAGGGGTCGAAAATCTCCTCTTTTCCGGAGAGAGATCTTCTGATCCTGGGTGTACAAGGAGGTAAATTGAGTTCAGTCATCATGGGTATGATACAAACTTAAAGAAAATCCGTCAAAACAGATCGGATTATTACGTAAGTTTGTGCACCTTTTCAACCCGAAATCAAACCATTGCAGGGATTTATGAAGACAAAAAAAGAGATTGTTGATGACTGGCTGCCCCGTTATACCGGAACCGCTCTCGAGGCTTTCGGGGAATTCGTGTTGCTGACCAATTTCAGTCGCTACCTGGAAATATTTTCGAATTGGTACAATGTCCCGATCATTGGTCAGGACCGGGCCATGCCAAGTGTAACAAATGGAAAGGTTACCCTGGTCAACTTCGGAATGGGAAGTCCCAACGCTGCCACCATCATGGACCTGCTCAGCGCCGTTAAACCCAAAGCAGCGCTATTCCTTGGAAAATGCGGCGGACTGAAACGGAAATGCAAGGTGGGCGACCTGATCCTGCCCATCGCCTCCATCCGGGGTGATGGTACCTCTGATGACTATTTTCCTGAAAGGGTTCCTGCTTTACCGGCTTTTAACCTTCAGAAAATCATGTCAACCATCATCTATAACCATCGAAAGAATTACTGGACCGGAACGGTCTATTCGACCAACCGGAGGGTATGGGAGTATGATGAGAAATTTAAGGCATACCTTCAGATAACCCGCGCCATTGCTATCGACATGGAGACAGCCACCCTTTTTATGGTCGGCTTTGCCAACCAGATCCCGACCGGGGCGTTGCTGCTCGTCTCCGATCAGCCCATGGTTGGTACCGGTGTCAAAACACAGGCCAGTGATAAAAAGGTGACCGAAAAATATGCAGAAGAACACCTCAGAATCGGTGTGGATACCATGGACTACCTGATGGACAAGAAATTGTCGGTCAAACACCTCCGGTTTGATTAACCACTCCTGATTCTTCACCCAACCGGCCATGGCAGGGAAAACCGAAACTTCGATCGACAATGTGTTGAATGATCTGAAAAACAAGATCTTTCACCCTATTTATCTGCTTCATGGAGAGGAATCTTATTTCATTGACCTCCTTTCTGAAGAGATCGAAAAACAGGTACTCAACGATCTTGAAAAAGAGTTCAACCAAACCATCGTTTACGGGAAAGATACCGACGTGCCCACCCTGATCAGTTATGCCCGGCGATTTCCGATGATGGCCAATTATCAGGTTCTGATAGTTAAGGAGTTGCAGGACATGGAGAAGTTGGAAGAATTGCGACTGTACACCGATAACCCTCTCTCTTCGACCATCCTGGTTTTGTGTTACAAATACGGAAAACTCGATAAAAGGAAAGCATTCTATAAATCGATTGAAAAGCACGGGGTGATCTTTGAATCCAATCGCTTGTATGACAATAAGATACCTGAATGGATAACGGGACACCTTGAACAATTGGGATACCCGATCCATCCCAAGGCAGCTTTGTTGCTGACAGATTTTTTAGGAGCCGATCTGGGAAAAATCGTCAACGAAATCCGGAAGTTGTTGATCAACCTTTCCCCGGGAACGCTGATCACTGAAGAGATCGTGGAAAAGAACATCGGGATCAGCAAAGACTTCAATGTGTTTGAATTGCAAAAGGCGCTGGTCCAAAAAGATGTGGTAAAAGCCAACCGGATCATTCTCCATTTTGCGGCTAACCCGCGCGACAACCCACTGGTGAAAGTGATCCCGATTCTTTTCGCTTTTTTCTCAAAGATCCTGACTTACCACTACCTGACCGATAAATCGAGGAATTCCGTTGCAGCCGCGTTATCAGTCAGCCCTTTTTTTGTGAATGATTACCAGGTTGGTTCCCGGAGTTTTCCGGTGGCTAAAATCATCCGCATCCTCTCTCTTCTGAGGGAATATGATATGAAATCGAAAGGGGTGGATAGCAACGCCCTCTATGCCTCTGACGGAGAATTGATGAAAGAGCTGGTTTTCAAAATTTTACATTAATCGCACAACCCTTTTTCCCGTGTGAATGATGCCATTCACAACTTGGTTTCCGGAGGGTTTTCTTTCCTGCCTTTTTTGGTATGATAACTTTTCCCCGTAGCGTGGTAAAGCTCTTCGATGGCTTTCTTATACTTTTCGAGGATATGTTTTCTCCTGAGTTTCAGGGTGGGTGATAGTTCCCCGTTGGCCATGCTCCATTCCGAAGAGAGCAGTCGGAACTTTTTAATTTTCTCGGTTTGGCCCAGATCCTGGTTAAACCAATCCACTTCACGCTGAATGCGTTTGATGATCTGGGGATTGAGTACTGCTTTTTCGCGCGATCCGTACCCGATATGTTTGATGGTACACCAGTTGCGGAGGTGATCGAAATCGGGGATGATCAGCGCTGTGACGAAAGGACGGTTTTCACCGATCACCATGATCTGCTCGATAAAAGGTGATTCTTTGAATTTTTGTTCAATCACCTGGGGAGCGACATAGCGGCCGGTGGAGGTTTTGAAGATCTCTTTTTTCCGGTCGGTGATCCGCAGGAATTTTCCATCTTCCATCACACCGATATCGCCGGTGTGGAACCATCCCTCGGCATCCATCACCTCGGCCGTTTTCTCGGGGCGGTTATAGTAACCCATCATAACGCCGGGACTTTTCACGAGGATTTCTCCATCATCTGCGATGTTCACCAGAACGTTGGCAAGGAGCGGTCCCACGGTACCGAATTTTAATCCTCCTTCACCAAAATGTGACATGGCCACGCAGGGGGATGTCTCAGTCAGGCCATAAGCGTCGAGGACCGGGATGCGGGCCGCCCAGAAAAATTTTGTCAGGCGCGGGTTCAAGGCGGCGCTTCCTGAAACGATGAACCGGATCTGCCCCCCCAGAGCGTTGCGCCATTTATTGAATATCAATAAATTGGCAAGTTTCAATTTGATAAGATAGGCCCTTTTCCGTGATTGGTCGGGTTCAAATTTATGTCCCTGACGCAGTGCCCAGAAAAAAAGTCCCCGCCCGGGTTTTGAAAGGGTCCGGCCCCGTGCAACGATCCGGTCGTAAACTTTTTCGAGAACCCGCGGGACTGCTGCAAAGGCATGGGGTTTAACATCCAACAGGTAGTCCGGTAGCTCCTCCATCTCCTGAACATAATGGACAGAGACGCCGAACGATTGAAAGACATAGCCTGCGATGCGTTCATAGACATGGCAAAGCGGCAGGAAACTAAGGGCCCTGTCACGGACCTTCAAGGGCAGAATGGCACGGATAGCCAGAAAGTTAGAGACGAAATTGCGATGCGATAACATGACTCCTTTGGGCCGGCCTGTTGTGCCTGAAGTATAAATAATTGAAACGAGTTCATCAGGTGCAATGGATGTTTTCAGGGTTTCCAGTTCCTCCGGATGGTCATACTTATTTCCGGCCTGAAGGAGTTCGTCCCAGCTTTTTAACCCGGTCACCTTTTCAATACAATAGATCCCTTTGATTGAACCAATTTTAGCGACAACGGATGAGATGCGGGAATAGATTTCAGCGTTCGAAACAATGAGGTATTCAACCCGGGCATCGGTGAGAATATACCGGTAGGTCTCTTCACTCACTGTCGGATAGATGGGTACCTGTACTGCCCCGATTTGCATGATCCCCATGTCGAAAAAATTCCACTCCGGGCAATTCACCATCACGGTGGCGATCCGGGTTCCTTTGCTCACACCCAGCGACAGAAGTCCAAGGCTTATCAGTCGGCTGTTTTCAAGATAATCCCGTGCTGAACTGGATTGCCATACCCCTCCCCTGCGCACATTGAACAATGTTTCAAGTGATTTGAACTCGTTCCTGTATAGCTCCAGCAAGTCAAACAACCGGGTGATCTGCTCCATAGGCTACCTTTTATTGAAAAAGACTTTGGATTTTCTCTTTATATTTTACCAGGATAAATGAGCGTCGGAGTTTCAATGTCGGTGTGATTTCTCCTGTTTCAAGCGTCCACTCTTCTCCCAGTAGGTCCCAGGTTTTGATCTTTTCTGTATCTCCGAACATCTTGTTGAAATGGTTAATTTCGGTCTGGAACCTTTTCCTGATTTTGGGATTCCGGATCACTTCCGCGTTGGAGGTATAAGGGATCTCTTTGACTGCACAATAAGATTTAAGGAAAACAAAGTCAGGGACAATGAGGGCGCCTGCAAATTTCTGGTTCTCCCCGACCACGATCAACTGGTCGATGAAAAGCGACTCCTTCAGGGTCTCTTCGATCAATTGCGGGCTGACATATTTCCCAAAGGATGTTTTGAACAACTCCTTTTTACGGCCGGTTATTTTCAGTTGCCCTTCGGGTTCTATCTGGCCCAGGTCGCCGGTGTGGAACCATCCTTCGTTGTCTACGGCCTCCCGTGTCATTTCAGGATCCTTATAATAGCCTTTCATCACGTTGGGTCCCTTGCAAAGAATCTCTCCATCGTCGGCAATTTTTACTTCCACACCCCTGAGTACCGGGCCCACAGTCCCGAATTTGATCCCGTGTTCAGTGAAGTCGCTCACCGCGATGACAGGAGAAGTTTCCGTAAGTCCATAACCTTCCAGGATGTCAATTCCTGCACAGGTAAACATGCGGTTGAGCCTGGGTTGAAGAGCAGCGCCTCCTGAAACCACCAACAGCCTTTTTCCTCCTAAGTTTTCACGCCATTTAACATAAACCAGCCGGTCGTAGATCTTGCGTTTAAGTTCGTAAAACCACCCGTTGGCTCCTTTCAGCTCGTATCGCAAAGCCAGGTGAAGAGCCCAGAAAAAAATCACCCGCTTAATGCCAGTCAGTTTATGCCCTACGGAGTACAACCGGTCATAAATTTTTTCAAGCAAACGTGGCACGGTCGTGAGGATCTCCGGTTTGACATCCACCAGATTCTCAGAGATGGTACCAATGTTTTCTGCATAATAGATGGAATAACCCCTGTAATGGTAAAGATAATTCATCATCCGTTCGTACACGTGGCACAAAGGAAGGTAACTCAATATTTTAGCTGTTTCGGGAAAGGGCGGGATATAGGAGACTGCTTTGAAATTGGTAACGATGTTGCGATGGGTAAGCATAACCCCTTTGGGGTTGCCTGTTGTTCCGGAAGTATAGATGATGGTGGCAACATCCTCTTCACTGATGGCCGATTTCCTTTTTTCAAGCAAGTCAGGGTTTCGATCTTTCCTCCCTAATTCAATCAACGCACTCAGGTGTTGGATCTCTTCTTGTTCCTTGTAACTATAAACAGCCTTAATTCCCGGAACCTCCGGTAAGATATGCTGGATCTTTCGTAGCAACTCCTTTCCCGAAACGAAAATGATGCTTACTTCAGCATGATTGAGGATGTACTTGTAGTCCGATTCACTGATCGTAGGGTAGATCGGAACGTGGATGGCTCCTGTTTGGAGGATAGCCATATCCACAAAATTCCATTCCGCCCGGTTGGTACTGATCTGGGCTATTTTATCACCCGGCTTGATCCCTGATGCAAGGAGCCCGTAACTGATAGCATCCACCATCTCCCGGTATTGCTTAATGCTATACTTCACCCATTGACCATTTTCCTTGGAGGCAATGACGTCATCCTTTGGTTTGTACTTCAATTCATGGTAAGGCAGGAGATCAAAAATGCGTGTAACTTCCATATTAAATGCAAATTAACTGAAATTAATCGTCATATTTCAGTACAATTATAATTAAAATAACTGAATATGTTGCTATTTTTTCAGGAAATGACTGGCGGAAGCTTGTGCAGCGGGAGTGATCACTAAGTCGTGGATATTCACATGTCCAGGAAGGGTGGCGGCAAAGTATACCACGTTGGCTACATCATCTCCGGTAAGTGGTGTAAAGCCTTTATAAACGTCGGAAGCCCTTTGGTGATCACCTTTGAACCGTACCAGTGAAAATTCTGTCTCGACAGCTCCCGGGGCAACCTGGGTCACTTTAATCCCGTAAGGGAGCAAATCGATGCGCATTCCTTTGGTGATGGCATCCACAGCGAACTTGGAACCGCAATACACATTTCCGTTGGGATAAACCTCTTTACCGGCAATGGAACCAATGTTGATAATATGCCCTCTTTTTCTTTTCACCATCATGGGTACTATCTGACGGGTTACGTACAACAGACCTTTGATGTTGGTGTCGATCATCCGTTCCCAATCATCAATCAAACCTTCATGAATCGGATTTAATCCTACTGCCAATCCTGCATTGTTGACCAGGATTTCAATGTTTCTCCATTTTTCCGGTAAAGTAGTGATCGCTTCCTCTACCTCTTTTAACTTTCTGACATCGAAACAGATAGGCAGCACCTCGACATTGAAGTTAAGGGCCAGATCCCTGGCTGTTTCTTCAAGCAACTCCTTCCGGCGGCCGGTGATGATAAGCCGGTAACCATCCTGAGCAAACCGGGTAGCCACCGCTTTCCCTATTCCGCTGGTTGCACCTGTGATAAAAATGATTGCATTTTTCTTCTCTGACGTTATGCGCGATTGTTCCATAATACAAATAATAAACTAAATTTCAGGTTGTAAGATTGAGTCCCCTTCGAAAAACATTCCAGGTTTGAATTCAATAAAAATATTTTTTGTTATCTTAAAGTAAACATGTTCATTAGCAAAAACCCGGAAGGTTTGAACCGTCTGGATTTAGCTTTTCGGAGAGGATTCAAGGTTCTTTTGGCGGATCCAGTTTCTTGCGTTACAGAAAGCTTCGATCCAGGGAGTTACCTGGTCTGTTTTCCGGTCAACAGGATACCAGGCCCATTGCCAGGGAAGGATTGAATCCTCAATGTGAGGCATGATGGCAAGGTGCCTTCCGTCGTGCGATGCTATACAAGCTGCATCAAAATGGGATCCATTGGGATTGCCCGGATAATCATGGTAATTGAACCGGGCAGGAATATGATATTGATTTTCAGCTTCTTTAAAATTAAACTTCCCTTCACCATGCGCGACCCAGATGCCCAGGCGTGAACCAGCCAATGAACCCAGCATCACCGAATGGTTGGGAAGGATTTCGACACCCACGAAGGAACATTCATATTTATGCGAATCGTTCCACGACATGCGGGGATGATCCGGTAAAGAGGGATAGATCAGCCCGAGTTCCACCATCAACTGGCAGCCGTTGCATACGCCAAGACTTAAAGTATCGGTTCGCCGGTAGAAGTTGTCGAGGGCTGTTTTTGCTTTGTCATTGTACAAAAAGGCACCGGCCCAGCCTTTCGCTGATCCCAAAACGTCGGAGTTGGAAAATCCACCGACAAACGCGATGAAATTGATATCACTGAGGTCTTCTCTTCCCGAGATCAGATCGGTCATGTGAATATCTTTGACATCAAAGCCTGCAAGGTACATCGCCCAAGCCATATCGCGATCGCGGTTCACCCCTTTTTCACGGATGATGGCGGCACGGATGCCTGTCGGGTTTCTTCGGCGGGGATCGATGCCATAGTGTGACCACTTTCCGGTAAAGCCTTGATCGAATTTGAATTGCAGTGGCTGAAGGTGATAATTCCGGAAACGTTCGAGTGCCAGTTTCTCTCCCGATTGTTTGCGGTCAAGCAGGTACGAGGTTCGAAACCATACATCACGCAAAGCGTCTATATCAAAAGAATAACTCTCTATCCCATTTCTGAGGGTCAGGGTTCTCTCAGAACAGACCTCTCCGATGGGAAGCGCCTCGACCCTGGCCTGCTGCATCACCTGACTGAACCGCTCGGAGTCTTTGACCTGCACGATAATACCAGGGTTTTCACTGAAAAACAGTGTGATACTGTCTCTTTCTTTTAGTGATGAAAGATCAGCATTGATGCCTAAGTCATTGACGGGAAAAGTCATCTCCAGCAGCGTAGTGATCAGTCCTCCTGCAGAGATATCATGGCCTGCCAGAATAACACCCTCTCCGATCAGTTGTTGGACAGCTTCGAAGGTTCTCTGGAAATAAACCGGGTCATCCACGGTGGGCGCTTCATTGCCAACGGCATTCACAACCTGGGCGAAACTGCTACCTCCCAGTTTTAATGTAAACCTCGAAAAATCAATATAATACAATTTGGTTTCCATATCATCGACCAAAACGGGCCGGATCACTTTTTTTACATCAGAGACTTCAGCTACAGCGCTGATAATCACTGTCCCCGGTGCATAAACTTCTTTTCCGCCGGGATATTTCTGCGTCATCGACAGGGAATCTTTTCCGGTGGGAATGTTGATCCCCAGGGCTATGGCAAAGTCGCTGACTGCTTTGACGGCAGCATACAACCGGGCATCTTCACCCGGATTTTTACTCGGCCACATCCAGTTGGCTGAGAGGGAGACGCCTTTCAGTCCATAAGTCAGCGGTGCCCAGATGAGGTTGGTCAATGCTTCGGCTACTGACAGGCGGGATCCGGCAACGGGGTCAATCAGGGCAGCAACCGGGGCATGTCCCAGGGAAGTTGCTACTCCCCGTAAACCCTGGTAGTCGAGTGCTGCCACGCCAAGATTGTTCAGGGGTAATTGAACCGGCCCGCAACTTTGTTGCATTGCGATTTTTCCGCTGACGGCCCGGTCAACCTTGTTGGTCAGCCAATCCTTGCAAGCGACTGCCTCCAGTTGCAGGACTTTTTCAAGATACTCCTGCAATCGTTCAGGATAACAGGCAGGCTTTGACCAGATGGCCGGGTATGTTTTATCGTGGATAAAAGTTCTGGGCGGTTTTCCAAAGAAATCTTCGAGTTTCAAGTAGATCGGAGAAGTTCCGTCGCGCCGGTCAAGGAAAACCAGTTGATGATCACCGGTGGTAACACCCGCTTCATACAGCGGCGCTCTCTCACGGGATGCAATGGCTTTCAGCAGATCGAGGTTTTCTTTACGGATCAGCAATCCCATCCGTTCTTGTGACTCGTTGCTTATAATCTCTTTTGCCGACAGGGTCGGATCACCAACCGGTAAAGCATCAATATGGATTTCACCGCCGGTGGCTTCCACCAACTCCGACAGTGCATTCAGATGCCCTCCCGCCCCGTGATCATGAATGGAGATGACCGGGTTTTTCTCCATTTCCGTCATGGCTCTGACGGCATTGAAGACTCGTTTCTGCATCTCCGGATTGGAGCGTTGCACGGCATTCAGTTCAATGGCATTCTCATATTCTCCTGTCGCTACCGAAGAAACAGCGCCACCGCCCATGCCGATGCGGTAATTGTCGCCTCCCATGACGACGATGGCATCCCCTGTCCCGGGTTCATCCTTCAAACTATCATCGCGGCGTGCATAACCCACGCCGCCGGCCAGCATAATCACCTTGTCATAACCATATATTTTCCCGTTCTCTTCATGTTCAAAAGTAAGAACGGAACCACAGATCAGTGGTTGACCAAATTTATTGCCAAAATCGCTGGCGCCGTTGGATGCTTTGATCAGGATCTCTTCCGGGTTTTTATAGCGCCATTTTCGTGCTTTGGTGTTTTTTTCCCACGATTGGCCCCCATCCATCCGTGGGTAGGAAGTCATGTACACTGCAGTGCCCGCAACCGGGATGCTTCCTTTCCCTCCCGCCATCCTGTCACGGATCTCTCCTCCGCTGCCGGTTGCGGCGCCATTGAAAGGTTCGACGGTGGTGGGGAAGTTATGGGTCTCTGCTTTCAGGCTGATCACCGAGGTGAAATCACGGATTGCAAAATAGTCGGCGACATTTTGTTTTACAGGAGCAAATTGCTCTATAACAGGGCCCTGGACAAAAGCAACATTGTCTTTGTAAGCTGAAACAATCAGCCCGGGATGTTCGCGGGAGGTTTTTCGGATGAGAGAGAAGAGCGATTCTGCCATCTCTTTTCCATCGATGATAAAAACACCATTAAAGATTTTATGGCGGCAATGTTCAGAATTGACTTGTGAAAAGCCAAAGACTTCACTGTCGGTCAGGGGACGTCCCAATTTCCGGCTGAGCTCTTCCAGGTAGTTGATCTCATCATCGCTCAAAGCCAATCCTTCACTGGCAGCGAACGCGTGGATTTGTGGAACGTGTTTGACGGGTTGAGGTTCCACCCGGAGGTCAAAAAGATCCTGACCCGGATCCACGTAAAGGTGTTGCAACATCGCGTCGTACTCAGGAATCAGTGGTTCCGGCGGAAGGATCCGGAATTCCTCGATACGCCGAATCCCGGTGATTCCCATGTTCTGTGTGATTTCCACCGCATTGGTACTCCACGGTGTGATCATCTCGCGGCGCGGACCCAGGAAACGGCCAGTCAACCTTTTTTCTCTCAGGAAGGCAGCGTCGCCAAATAGCCAATTCAATTTCGTAATCTCCGAATCCGGAATCGCCGCTTGGCTGTCCAACACAAAGACTAAAGAATCTGTCTTGAAAAAGGTGATCATCGGAAAGGAGTTTTTAAGGTTAAACCATCAGGAAATATTGGTCAGAAATCTTTCTGCTTCGATGGCGGCCATGCAGCCTGAGCCGGCGGCGGTAATGGCCTGGCGGTAGTGGTGGTCCTGAACGTCACCCGCGGCAAAGACACCGGGAATGTTGGTTTGAGTGGTTCCGGGTTTGGTCACAATATACTGCATGGCATCCAGTTCCAACTGACCGGTGAATATCGCTGTATTGGGCTGGTGGCCGATGGCCACGAAGAAGCCGGTGACAGCAAGATCTTTGGTCTCACCGGTTTTAACGTTGCGTACCCGTACGCCGTTCACTCCGTCGTTATCACCCAATACTTCTTCCGGGATGCTGTTCCACACCATTTCAATGTTATCCGTGTGAAGTACTTTATGTTGCATGGCTTTGGAGGCCCTGAGTTCGGAACGGCGATGGATCATGTAAACTTTCCGGCAAAGTTTGGCTAAGTAGGTTGCCTCTTCAGCGGCGGTGTCGCCCCCTCCCACGATGGCCACATCCTGTTTCCTGTAGAAGAACCCGTCGCAGGTAGCGCATCCCGAAACCCCCATTCCCATGAACCTCTTTTCTGATTCAAGGCCAAGCCAGCGGGCAGAGGCGCCGGTAGCTATGATGACGGTTTCAGCATGAAGTGTTTTCCCGTCATCGGCTTCAACAACAAAGGGGCGTTGTAAAAGATCAACCCTTGTAACTACTCCGAAGCGTACGTCGGTACCGAAACGTTCGGCCTGTTGTTTAAAGTCTTCCATCATTTCAGGGCCTGCAATCCCTTTCGGATAGCCGGGAAAATTCTCTACTTCAGTCGTGATTGTAAGTTGGCCGCCGGGTTGCATTCCCTGGTAAATAATCGGCCTGAGGTCAGCGCGGGCAGCATAAATGGCCGCTGTATAACCTGCAGGACCTGATCCAATGATAAGACAACGGACTCTTTCAATATTTTCAGTCATAAATATTCAATTTTAACCGCAAAGTTATGAAAAAAGGGGGTCAGCCCGCCGTATGACCCTGAACATCCGGTGGGAAAAGTTCTAGGGTGCCTGATGTTCGGTACGTTTTATAACAACGACCCCGATGTTTTGAAACGCGACCTCTACGTTGTAAAGGTAAACCCCTTCTCCGTTAATCCACCTCAACCCCCAACCCCTTCTCCTCAAGGAGAAGGGGAGTTGTGTACTGCCATATTTTCTATGTGTTTCACTATTTCATGCAAAACCTGGTTGCCTTTTCAAACATGCCTCCGTCAGCATTCAAATGAAGCAAATATTCCCGGCTCTTACCAAGATAAACAATTTTATAAAAATACAAAAATCCAATAACTCTACCTCTCTCCCCTTCTCCTTCAGGAGAAGGGGCCGGGGGTTGAGGTGCGCAGAGGAGAAGGAGAATTGCGAGCTGCCCCGAAAAAACTTCCAGGTTTGAATTTTACAGACTTTGTATTTTTTTATTAGCTAATTACCATAACAACGAA
>Ga0209099_1001071_pt1 | contig 29569 bp, 17 predicted proteins | sample AD_JPNHW2_MetaG_FD_184430 | JGI IMG/M metagenome (GOLD analysis project Ga0209099, IMG submission 184430) | Active sludge microbial communities of municipal wastewater-treating anaerobic digesters from Japan - AD_JPNHW2_MetaG (SPAdes) (version 2) | ecosystem: Engineered > Bioreactor > Anaerobic... | reverse complement strand
TTGGAAACTTATGTACTGTATTTTATATGTTGTTCTTTATCATGTGTCAACGAAGTTCTGATATTTTACTTTGCTTAGAAAATGTAAACGATGTGCTGATATATTACAATTAGGCATTAGGCAATGAAAAAATCAATCGCAATTCGCAAATCGCAAATCCCAAATATATGAAAATCAGACTCTTTACATTATCGCTTTTATTACTGGGCACCATGTCACTGCAGGCCCAGCGGCGCATGCTCAGCGTTCCCGAACTGCCGGGCTATGTGACCCTGAAATGCGACTTTCACATGCACACTGTCTTTTCCGACGGAAACGTCTGGCCCATATACCGGGTCGGCGAAGCGTGGCGAGATGGTCTTGATGTCATTTCAATCACAGACCATATTGAATATCAGCCGCATAAACAATACATACCTGTTGACCACAGCGCTGCCTGGAAGATAGCTTCTGCAACGGCAGCTGATTATAACATCATCCTCGTCAAGGGTTCGGAGATAACCCGCAAGATGCCTCCCGGCCACCTCAACGCACTGTTTATTTCAGAACCGGACTCGCTGGTAAAGGATGACTTCATGAAGGTAATCGAAGCCGCAGTGGCCCAGGGCGCATTCATCCAGTGGAACCACCCTGGATGGAAAAGCCAGCAGCCTGACGGAATACCGCGGATGTACGATGTGCACAGGGAACTGATTGAAAAGGGGTGGCTGCACGGAATCGAGTATTACAATCATGTCGAGTACTACCCGTTGGTGATGGATATGTGTCGCGACAACAAGCTGGCTGTCATGGGAAACAGCGATTTTCATGACGTGATCAGCGAGGGATACGCTGCTCCGGAATACTCTCACAGGCCCATGACACTGGTATTTGCTAAAGAACGTACCGGAGAATCTCTCAAGGAAGCGATGTTCGCACGAAGAACTGCAGTATGGTACGGTGATAATCTCGCAGCACTTGAAGAGATAGCTGCACCGCTGTTCAGATCGGTGATAACTGCAGGAGCACCTTTTAAGGATGACGGCACCAGGATCTGGTTTGAGCTCTGCAACTCTTCAGAAATCCCCATGAAACTCTCAGGGGGCCCCGAGGGAGCGCCGGCAACGTTTACCGTGCCTGCACGCGGAATGGTGGTGGTCAGGGCTGACAGAAAATACCTCTCACAACCTCTCGTCTACAATGTCGACAATATCGTTACCGGAAGCAACAGCATGCTGAAGGTGGAAATATCGCCGGCAAAGAAGTAAAAAACCAGTTGTTTCAGGCTGAAACCGGCACTGGTGACTGTGCCGGGGTGCCACTATTTCAGCGGTACCATTCTGAACCCGTACCGGTATTCCCTGGCAGTGAGGCAGTACTGCGGGTGTGTGCGCGCACCCCATGAGTTATCACCTCCCACACCCATCTGTCCGTAGTCAATATTAACACGTACCAGGTCGCGCGGAATGACATCACTGATATGTCTGTTAGCCAGTTTGGCATCGGGCCTGTATCCTGCCAGGCTGCCCTGCGACTCGAAATCCTCATGCAGGTAATTCATCGCTGCAAAGGAGAACATGGGCTCACCCTCAAACCGGATTCCCTTCCCGCTTCCGTCGGTCACATTCAGCCACCGTGTGTCGGTTTTGTATCCGTTCTCCTGTGGCCTTACGTAAGGAACATACTGATCAGCCACCGAGCTTTCATATACTCCGGCGAAGGCGGATGTCTTCCGGTCAGCATAGTTTTCATGCGGCCCCCGGCCGAACCAGGAGAGGTCAACGAACCTCCCGGGAAGGAGCATCTGCATCCCCACCCTGGGAATCTCTTCGAGGCTCATATCAGTTTTGGTTAAGTTGAATGATACTTCAACCGAACCTCCCGCATGAACCGTATACCCCGTCACCAGACCTGCTATCTTCTTCCCTCCGTCACCTGGGATGTCGAAGGTGAACTCCACCCCTGCGCTGCCCATGCCGGGCTGGCTGATGCGGGCTGATTTCAGCACTGCCCTGCCTCCTGCCTCCCGCCACGGAGCGTTTCTTTTCTCCATGCCGTTGCCGTAGTCATTGTCAATGGGGGCCCTCCAGAAGTCGGGACGGGGACCTGACATGATCAGTTCCTGGCCTGCAACCCTGTATGACTTCATCACCCCGGCAGCCATGTCAAACACCACCTCGAAACCTTCACCGGCAAATGTCAGGTCAGATCCCTCAGTCCGCGTATCGATGAGTGCAAGGCTTTCTTCCCCCGATGCTCCGGCAGCCACAGAAGCCACAGAGGATGCAGCAGTCTTTGCCGCAGCATGGAACGGCAAAAGCATCTGTTCCGAGGCGTACATGTGATCCTGCGGCACAATCCCCCACTCATCGGAGCGCGAAACATGCAGGTTAAGATGATACTCGGTATCCGGCGCCGGCGCAATGTCCCCCCAGGGTATCTCCACAGTGAGCGAGTCACCCGGCTCCAGGCTGATCTGTCTAAGGTTGCCGGAGCGGAAGAGGATTCCGTTGGCCAGCACCTCCCAGTTGATTGTGAAATATGAGAGATTTGTGAAGTCATACTTATTGGAAATGGTGACCAGTCCCCTGGTAAGGTCCGCCGGGTTGAATCCCACATACTGGTAGACCTTTTTGACTTCGGTGAGCGCGGGGTGTGGCGTGCGGTCAGGCCCCACCAGCCCGTTGCAGCAGAAGTTGCCGTCACTGGGTGACCCCACCTCGCCGTAATCACCGCCATAGGCAAAATACTCCTCCCCCTCCTCGCTGGTCTCAAGCAATCCCTGGTCAACCCAGTCCCATATAAACCCTCCCTGCAGTATCCCGTACTTTTCAATCACATCCCAGTAATCCTGCAGGTTACCAGTGCTGTTACCCATTGAATGGGCATACTCGCACATTATATACGGACGGTCGAAACCTGGTTGTCCTTCACTGAGGGCATATGACTCAACTCTCTCTATGGGAGGATACATCGGGCACCAGATGTCAGTATGCCTCTCATTGGTGCGGGTCGATTTCTCAGCTCTTTCATACTGAACAGGCCTGCTTTCATCCCTTCCCTTGATCCATTTGTAGGTCTCAACGAAATTCTGGCCGTCACCGGCTTCATTGCCCAATGACCATATGATTACTGAAGGGTGATTCTTATCGCGTTCCACCATTCTGACGGTACGAAACATATGCTGCCCGAGCCACTCAGGCCTGTTGGCCAGGGTAATGTCAGGATGATAGCCAATGCCGTGCGACTCGATGTTTGCCTCGTCAATGAGGTAAAGTCCGTACTCATCGCACAGTTCATAGAATCTTTCAGGCTGCGGGTAGTGAGAGGTACGCACGGCGTTGATATTGTTCATCTTCATCAGCCTTATGTCCTTCAGCATCAGCGCCTCGTCTATTGTGTGACCGCGCACCGGGTCATGCTCGTGCATATTTGTCCCCTTGAGATAAATTGCCTTCCCGTTTAGCAGGAACCGTCCCCCCTTCACTTCGGAAGTACGGAAACCTATCCTGGATGAGACGCTCTCAAGCACCCTCCCGCGGCTGTCAGCAAGGGTAATTACAAGCGTATAGAGCGAGGGTGACTCGGCAGACCACGGATTGACATCCGGCACTTCGGCGGTGAGTTCCACTACGGCCAGGCTGTCAAACGCCTCCACATCCCTGGTCTCAGCGAATATCTTCGTCTCCCCGTCAAACAGCCCTGCCTCGAGACGCATCTCGGAAGGCCGCCTTTCGTTTCCGGCCAGCTCAACGGTCAGGTTCAGGAGACCGTCAGTGTACTCATTTACCAGTGTCGGTACGGCGAAATAATCACGGATATACGTCTTCGGCCTGGCATGCAACCAGACTGACCGCTGAATGCCGCTCAGCCTGAAAAAATCCTGGCACTCCAGGTAACTGCCGTCAGAGTAGCGGTAAACTTCTACAGCAATATTGTTTTTACCCTTCCTGAGGAACGGGGTGATATTGAATTCGGCTGTAGTTTTGCTGTCCTCGCTGTAACCCACCTTTTCCCCGTTGATCCAGACATTGAAGGCCGAGCTCACACCGTCAAAGTTGAGAAAGACCTCCTTCTCCTTCCAGCCGGATGGTATTGTAAATGAGCGCTTATACGAGCCCACCGGGTTATCAGAATGGTTAATGAAGGGCGGATTCACCGGGAAGGTGTAGCCCGAGTTTACATAATAGGCTGTCCCGTGCCCTTCCCTCTCCCATGTCGAAGGAACCTCTATCTCACCCCACTGGCGTGTGTCAAAATCCTCCCTGAAAAACCAATAAGGGCGCCCGGCAGGTGCCGGAGAATAGTTGAATTTCCACTTCCCGTCGAGCGACAGCACATTGACCGATTCGCGCCACTTCGCCTTCAGTGCTGAAGAGTTGTCAGGATGGCTCACCATTGAGGCATGGGGAGTGACAGTATTTATGGTATTTACCGTCAGGTCTTCCCATTCCGGTAAATCCTTTTCCGTCCATTCCGTCTTGCTGTAATCATGGTATTTCCGGCATGAGCTAAGGAGCGCTGCTGCCACGATCATGAGAAGGATAGAATTTCGCATGGCTGATTTCTTAAGGTCCTGATCAAAAATAAGAAAAAATCAGGATCATATCAGCAAATCTTCCGGCCTGTTGATGTTCGTCAGGGCTTTACGTGCCTCCCGGGTCAGGGGGAGATCAAAATATCGTGTGTCAGCAAGTTTATAGAAATCAATGATGGCATTGCTGCCGCCTCCTTCGATATGACCGACCAGGGCAGGATGGATTTTACGGCTGTAAAGGGAGTGAAGCGGTTCGGCAAGTCCGCCTGACCTGGCAACAAGAATATCCGGAGGATTATTGAGAAACTCATTGGCCTGTGCTCTTATGAGCTCTTCAGAGAGCCATGGCATGTCGCCACCGAATACGAACAGGACGGGTGAGCGAACCACCCTCAGTGCCGCCTCGATGCCGGCCAGAGGCCCCACTCCCCCGTAATTGTCATGCACAAGTATGACATCACCCGGGAGCGGGTCATCAGGAGGCCAGCCTGCAACAATCATCTCACTGAAGAGAGGCTCTAGAAGGCTGATGGTACGCGAGATGACCGTGACGCCATCGACAGGTATCAGCGCCTTGTTTCTTCCGCCGAAGCGGGAAGCCCGTCCGCCTGCAAGAATGGCTGCCGATATTTCAGGAAATGCCTTGATCAGAATAATCCGCTAATCTGTCCCCTGTCGTCTATGTCTATCTTCTCTGCCGAGGGTATTGCCGGCAGACCCGGCATGCGCATGATGGATCCGGCTATCGGCACAATGAATCCGGCTCCTGATGACAGTTCCACCTTACGGATTCGGATGGTGAAATCCCTGGGCCTGTTGCGCCTGGCCTGGTCATCAGAGAGCGATTTCTGGGTTTTGGCGATGCACACTGCGAGGCTGTCAAGGCCAAGCTCGGAAATCTTTTTGAGCTGTTCTTTTGCCTCCAGGGTGTATTCCACATTTCTTGCACCGTACATGAGGGTGGTGATTGTCTCAATCTTCTTCTCCAGCGGCCACGCAAGGTCATATAGCGGGGTAAAACAGTCAGTGCATGCGTCGGAGGCTTCAATGACGGCATTGGCAAGCTCAACGGCTCCCTTTCCCCCGTCAGCCCAGGCTGAATTGACAGCCACCCTGACATTGTGCTCCTCGCAGTATTTCTTAAGCAGTTCAATCTCAGCCTCTGTATCGGAACTGAAACGGTTGACCGCAACAACCGGCCTGAACCCGTAATAATGCATGTTCTCAATGTGCTTGTCAAGATTCTCAAAACCTTTCTTCAGTGCTTCGAGGTTTTCATTGGCAAGTTCGGAGAGCCTGACCCCTCCGTGATACTTCAGAGCCCTGATGGTGGCAACTATCACAACCGCGTTGGTTTTCAGCTTACCTACCTGCGACTTGATGTTGAAAAACTTCTCGGCGCCCAGCTCGCTGGCAAAACCTGCCTCGGTGACCACATAGTCACTGAGCGAGAGCCCCATCTTTGTTGCCAGTATGGAGTTGGTACCCTGGGCAATGTTTGCAAACGGACCGCCGTGAATAATGGCGGGAGTGCCTTCAAGTGTCTGAACCAGGTTGGGCTTCAGGGCATCCTTGAGGAGTGCAGCCATAGCACCCTGGGCACGAAGATCACGCGCAAAAACCGGTTTGCCTGCGTATGTGTAACCGATGAAAATATTTCCAAGCCGCTCCTTGAGATCACTGATGCTCGTTGCCAGGCACAGAATTGCCATCACCTCGGAGGCAGCCGTTATATCAAATCCTGTCTCCCTGGGAACACCCTGGGCCGTCCCGCCCAGACCAATCACCACGTCACGGAGAGCACGGTCATTCATATCCATTACCCTCTTCCATGCAATGGTCCGCGGATCAATGCCAAGGTTTCCCTCCGACGACTGTATGTTGTTGTCAATCATTGCAGCCAGAAGGTTGTGAGCTTTCTCAACGGCAGACAGATCACCGGTAAAATGGAGGTTTATGTCCTCCATGGGTATCACCTGTGAATACCCGCCACCGGCTGCCCCTCCCTTTATGCCGAAAACAGGTCCCAGAGACGGCTCCCTCAGCACCACGGTGGCTCTTTTACCCAGCTGGTTGAGACCCTGTGCCAGTCCGATTGAAGTGGTGGTCTTTCCTTCACCGGCAGGCGTGGGAGTGATTGCTGTAACAAGTATGAGCTTTGCACGCGCCGCCTTTTTCTCGTCAATAAGAGAAAGCGGCAGCTTGGCTTTGTACTTTCCGTACAGTTCAAGGTCATCCTCCTTAAGTCCCAGCTTCTGTGCAACCTCGGTGACAGGCCTTATTGAGGCACTCTGAGCGATCTCGATGTCTGTTTTCATAGGGGAAATAATTGTTTGGGATAAAATTAAGTTTTAATTCCTTTTCACAAGAACAATTATCTGTTGTGATAGTTTAGTTCAACAAAGAATGATTTATAAAATCTCAGTTATTACGTTTTCTTTTTCCATCCTGATGCGCCACCCCTGGGGATAACCGTTATTGACCCTGTTGCCCAGGTTCTTCACGAAGCCCAGAGGCACATCACGATAGGTCAGCAGAACTCTCCCCGCGGGCATCGAGGAGCCGTTCATCGACTCCAGCCTGAGGAAAACCAGAGCCTCCTCACGTGAAAGTGAGTGCCTCGTCCATGCTTCCTGCCTCTGCCTCACTGACATTGCCAGGTCATGCGCCGGTACCAGGTCATTCTTCTTCAGTTCACCGATCATTGTCCCTGCCTTGATTACCGGCAGCCTTGCTTCAATGAATCCGAAAAGGCCGGCATCCGCCGCCAGGGCAATGATGCGGCCCTCGTGCATAATCACCCTTCCACGGTCAAAGTCTGCAAGGGACATGGTCCTTTCAAAAGCCTCCGGCGAAGGCTTCAAGACACTTTTCCTGCCGCCGGACACCCGCTCCCCTTGAACCGGCCTCACAGGCTTTCGTAGTGCGGCAATGAAAAATCCTTCTCCCCTGACCCTGCCGGGATGAAACCCGTAACCCTCTGTACCTCCGTACCTCACCGGTACCACCGGACTGCCCGGAGGAAGGCTTATCATGACAGGCTCAGCACCGGTACCCTCCCTTATCCATTCGACATTTTCCTCGTTTTCAGCAGGGTTGAATGTGCAGGTTGAATAGATCAGCATGCCTCCGGGTTTAAGTGCAGGCCATACCTCCATAATTATCCTCCTCTGACGTTCGCAGCAGAGATTTGCATTCTGCAATGACCATTCCCTGACTGCAACGGCTGAGCGGAACATCCCTTCGCCCGAACAGGGCGTATCAGCAACCACCACATCAAAGAAACCGGGAAGCTGCACAAAGCGCGAAGGATCAGCATTCGTCACGATGACATTGCCTGTCCCCCACTTGGTTATGTTCTCTGCAAGAATGGCAGAACGTGACCTGATGACTTCATTCGCTACCAGCAGCCCGTCATCTCCGAGAAGGGAGGCAATATGGGTGCTCTTTCCGCCCGGGGCACCGCAGAGATCAAGCACCCGGAGACCGCCCTGCCCGGCTGTCACCTGCCGGAACATCTCTCCGGTAAACATCCCCGATGACTCCTGAGGGTAATAGACCCCTGAATGAAACAGCGGATCACTGGTATACAGGGGCCGGCCAGGAAGATAAAACCCATCAGGCTCCCACTCCACCGCATCATAGCCGGTTACATTGTGAGGCCACTTCAGCCTGTTGACCCGCACTGAGGCGGCAGACGGCCCGCCAAGCGCCCCGGCGAGGCCACGGGCATCAATATAGGCCTGACTTTCAATCCGCTCAAGAAACTCCGGGGGCAACATCATTTTACTGTTTCCGGACAAAGATAACCATTGAAATCAATCCGGCTGACTGATAATCACCCCTGTCTTCAGCTAACGCCTCCCATTGTCAGGGCGCGCTCGGGACTCTCACCCTATAGTTATCGCCCATGCCGGGCACACACAAAGAATGCCGCCCCGGTAACCCGGGGCGGCACTTAAAATAACCCCTAAAACCTAAACTGTCTAATAGGACGGTATTTGTCGCAACAAATCCGTATGAAGACTAAAGTGTAAGAGTTACACTAATTAGGTACTTGCAAATGTAAGGCTCAAACACTGTGCTTATGATGACATATCTCATGTTTAGCCTATTTAACATTTTTTAGTAAACTCAGGCGATAAGCTCTCTGCCGGAGTCTCTTAGCAGTCCGAGTGACCACCTGATGATGACTGCCGAACTGATGAGGGCTGCTATTGCATCTACATAGGGCAGTCCCCAGATCATTGCAGTGACCAGTCCCAGGATGGCTGCCACGCTGGTAATTGCGTCAGCCAGCACGTGAAGGTATGCCGCCCTGATATTGTTATCAGCCTCTTCATGATCATGATGCAGCAGAAAGGCGCTGAGTATATTCACCCCGAGACCGATAAAGGCTATCATGATGGCCTCACGGTACTCAATGATCCGCGGGTTTATGAACCGCCCCACGGCGCCGGCAATTATCATTCCGGCAAAAATAAGAAGTATGAGTCCGCTGGTGTAACCTGAAAGAGTCAGTATCTTCTCCTTGCTGCCGGTAAACGAGGGGTTGGCGGAGAGCTTCTGAACAAGCACGTATGCAGCCCAGCTGAGCCCTATGGCCAGTACATGCGAACCCATGTGAATGCCGTCGGCCAGCAGGGCCATGGAGCCTGTAAGCAACCCGGCAATTATCTCCACCACCATTGTCACTGCGGTGAGAATGACTACCCAGCCGGTGCGCCTTTTATTTTTTTCAATCGCTGTCACAGCTAATAAACGGACAGGCCTCTCCTATTGTTTAAGCCGTTTAAGAATTTATTCCCCTGACAATGAGCCGCCATCCGGCTGGTCAATTTCGCCGCCGATGTTATTCTTTCATAACAACCTCTTTCCCTGTAAGCCTGAACCTTGCAGTCATGGCCTGAGCATGACCTTCAGCACCAGTCACCGCCGTCCCCGGCTGCCCTCCTCCCACACTGACGGTAAACCATCCGGGCTCAATAACCCTTGTATCCTTATTGTTGAACATTGAGAACTGCTCCGGTTTCAGGGTAAACTCAACCCTTCTGCTCTCCCCGGGCCTCAGGGTAATCCGGTCGAACCCTTCAAGCTGTCTGAGAGGTCTCGGCGTAGTGGCTTTCTCATCAGTCAGATAAAGCTGTACTACCTCGTCGCCTGTCATTTTCCCGATGTTGGCGACAGTCACACTCACCTTTACCTCTGTACCGGCGACGGTCTTTGCCGGCACCACGAGGTCCGAATAGGCAAAGGTGGTATAACTCAATCCGTACCCAAAAGGATAAAGGGGTGTTCCCCTGAAATACCTGTAGGTGCGGTTATCCATATCATAATCTTCAAAAGGAGGCAGCTGGTCAACCGACCTGTAGTAGGTGACAGGCAGTCGCCCGGCCGGGTTGTAATCACCGAAGAGGACATCAGCTATCGCGTTGCCCCCCTCCACGCCGGGGTAACCTGCCAGTAGCACAGCCGTGGCTTTTTCATGGGCCTGCAGGGAAGAAACCGGGCTGCCGTTCATCAGCACCACCACAACCGGCTTCCCGGTGGCGAGCAGCGCTGCCAGCAGCTCTTCCTGGATGGCGGGCAGGCCGAGGGTGGTTCTGTCTCCCCCTTCGAAACCTTCGAGTTTCAGGTTCAGCTCCTCCCCCTCGAGCCGGGGAGAGAGACCCAGTGCAACAATTACTGCATCAGCCTGTGAGGCTGCTTCCACCGCGTTAGCTTTCATGTCATCGCGCGGCATGCTCCAGAGGAGTTCCATATCGGCATCACCGCCGTGGTTGCGGTAGAGTACCTCAACCCTGTATTTCTCTCCCGCCCTGAGATCCATCGGCACTTCCCGTATGGCTGCATGATGTTCATTGTAGAAGGAAAGGAGGGTATCTCCTTCGAGGATAATGGTATAACCCGATGAACCCCATGTGCCAAGATAATACGTGCCTGTCACCGGCGGAACCAGATCGGCAACCCAGTGAATGCCGAAGTCATTTACCGGCATGAGCGAATGAGGTGAATCATTGTCCCAGTAGAAGTCAATCATGTCATCGGTGCGGGTGAAAAGAGGCTCGCCCTTCATTTCACGTGACGTGTAGTAAGCGCCCAGTACTCCCTGTTTGCCGTCAGGTGTACGCAAATATCTGGATGGTATTGGTACCAGGTTATGCATTCCGGTCGCCAGGTCACTCCCCTCTGCATATAGAACCGCAGCATCAGGCCTGAGTTTGGCCTTTATTCCCTCAAGCAGGCTGACCGGGTCCTTTGGAATGCCGTTGTAATTGCCCACGAGCGCCTCATGGCTGGCTGCGTTGGGACCGATTACAGCCACAGTGCGGATATCCCTGCTCAGGGGGAGGGTTCCGTTGCTGTTCTTGAGTAGAACAATTGATTCCCGGGCCGCCTTCCTGGCAAGTGACCGGTTGTAATCCGAGCAATTTGCCTGATATGGTATCTGAGCATAATCAACAATACTGTCAGGATCGAACATCCCGAGCCTGAACCTGGCCAGCATCACCCTTCGTGCCGAACGGTCAATATCCGCCTCTGTTATCAGCCCCTTCTTCAGGGCCTCCGTCAGGTGGTTGTAGTCTACCCCGCACTCGAGGTCAGTACCCGCTTTCAGAGCCATTGCGGCCGCTTCGACCGGGCCCGCAGCGTACCCCTGGAAATTGTAAAAATCAGATACCGCCCAGCAGTCTGAGACAATGTAACCGTCAAAACCCCACTCATTTCGCAGAATGCCGTAAAGCTCATCATTGGCGCATGCCGGGTGGTCCCTGAACTGGTTGTAGGCACCCATCACCGAGTAGACCTTCCCTTCCTTCACCAGGGTGCGAAACGCAGGCAGATATGTCTCGCGAAGGTCACGCTCGCTGATCACCGCATTGAACTTATGTCTTAAGGGCTCAGGGCCCGAATGAACTGCATAATGCTTCGCGGTTGCTATGGTTTTTAGATACTTCGGATCAGATCCCTGCATCCCCTGCACAAACCTCAACCCCAGCCTTCCGGTAAGGTACGGATCCTCTCCGTAAGTCTCCTGACCCCTCCCCCAGCGGGGATCACGGAAGAGATTGATGTTCGGCGACCAGAAGGTCAGCCCGTGATATATGCCACGGTCACCTCTTCTCACAAATTCGTGGTGCTTTGCCCTTCCCTCATCCGATATGGCATTGGCTACATCAAGCATCAGCTCTTCATCCCAGCTGTTTGCAAAAGTAATCGACTGCGGAAAAACAGTTGCGTGCCCCGCCCTGGCAACCCCGTGCAGTGCCTCATTCCACCAATTGTACTCCGGAATGCCCAGCCGCGTAATGGCAGGAGCAGTGTAAAGAAGCTGCGCTGCCTTCTCCTCGACAGTCATGCGCGAGACAAGGTCATCAACCCGCTTTTCAAATGAAAGCCCGGTATCAAGAAACGGATATTGCTGAGCGCTGACTGACACAAACAGCAAAACTGCAAACAGAAGGGCGGCTGGTCTTTTCATTCTTTGGATATTTTTATACTGATAAAGATATCACTAATTGGGTTTATTCTGATACCCCGCCTGCCCTTACGGGCGAAATTCACACAATAACTTCAGCTAACAGCCGGGGCAAGTTAAATTATGGTGAGCTCTCCTGAAAGGGAGCTCATCTCCTTTGTTTATCCTTTGATATGAATTATTACCTTTGGGAACAGACCCGGCTTTTTGCCGGGCTCCCAAACAGCAATCAGATCATGAGCAAGAGAAGAGACTTTGTGAAAAACAGCCTCCTGGCTTCAGCCGGAATTGCAGGCCTGGGATCAGTGGCTTCACTCTACGGAGCAACCGGAAGAAGGGTGAACCCCTCAGACAAAATCAGGGTGGCGCTGATCGGCGGCCGTAACATGGGCTGGTCAGACCTCGAGACCTTCCTGAAATTTCCACAGGTGGAGTGCGTCTCCATTTGCGACATCGATAACGAATGGCTTTATAAAAGAGCCGCTGATACGGAAAAGATCTCCGGGAAGCGGCCGTCACAGATTGTGAAGGACTGGAGAAGGGTTATGGACAACCCGGATGTGGATGCCGTTATCATCGGCACCCCCGACCACTGGCATTGCCTGCAGGCAATCTCGGCCATGGAGGCCGGCAAAGATGTCTACTGTGAGAAGCCGCTCGCCAACTCCATAGCCGAGTGTGACGCCATGGTCAGGGCAGCCCGTAATAATAAGCGCGTGGTACAGACAGGCCAGTGGCAGCGTAGCGATCCCCACTGGCAGGATGCTGTTGCCTTTATCCACTCAGGTAAACTGGGACGGATCAGAACGGTAAAGGTCTGGGCGTACATGATCTGGAAAAAGACTTTGCCCGTGCAGCCTGACGGTACTGTACCTGCCGGAGTTGACTACGATATGTGGCTCGGCCCGGCCAGACACAGACCGTTCAACCCGAACCGGTTCCACTATAACTTCCGCTATTTCTGGGATTATGCAGGCGGACTTATGTCAGACTGGGGGGTACACCTGCTCGACTATGCCCTTCTTGGGATGAAGGCTGACCTCCCGAAAGCCGTTTATACCGCCGGTGGCAAATTTGCTTATCCGGGTGATGCCATGGAGACACCTGATACGCTCCTGGCCTCGTATGTTTATGATGATTTCACCATCAGCTGGGACCACGCCTGCGGAATCAAGGACGGCCCTTACGGACGTGAACACGGTCTGGCTTTCATCGGCGAGAACGGCACCCTGCTGATTGACCGCAACGGCTGGGAGGTCATCCCGGAGGTGGATTCAGCACCGCGCATGGAAGCCGTACCCCTCATGAAGAAATCCGAGCAGATCGAAGGGCAGGCCGTGGCCGGAGGTGGACTCGCCTCACACATCGCAAATTTCCTTGACTGCATTTCAACCCGCAATCTGCCAAACGCTGATGTTGAGATAGGAGCCCGGGTTGCCAAGATGACACACCTTGCAAACGTCTCATGCAGGCTGGGCAAACCCCTGACCTGGGACAACCCATCAAACATGTTCGGCGAAGCTGATGCCAATGCTCTGATAATGCCTTATTACAACGAACCGTGGAAATTTCCCAAATACTAATCATAAAACTATGAAAGCAAGACTCCTTCTCCCTGCTGTTCTTCTGACTCTTTTGCTGACCGGATGCGGTCAGTCAGGCTGGCATGACCTCTTCAACGGAAAAGACTTTACAGGATTCGTCCAGAAAGGCGGACAGGCACAATTCACGGTTGAAGACGGTGTGATGGTCGGAATATCCACCCCTGACACCCCGAACAGCTTCATGTGCACTTCAGAAGAGTACTCAGATTTTATCCTTGAGTTTGAAGTGAAGGCAGATACCATTCTCAACTCGGGCGTACAGGTCAGGAGTCACAGCACCGAAAACGGTGACAGAACCCTGGTTTACGGATACCAGGTGGAAATTGATCCCACAGACAGGGGCTGGAGCGGCGGAATCTATGACGAAGCACGACGGGGATGGCTATACCCCGTCACACCGAACAATGTCGCAGCCGTCAGATCATTTGACCGGCATGGCTGGAACAGCTACCGGGTGGAGGCAATCGGCAACAGGATCAGGACATGGATCAACGGTATCCCTGTCGCTGACCTGGCTGACGATGCCGATTCTTCAGGGTTCATAGCGTTCCAGGTGCATGCCGTGAGCCGGGAACTGGCCGGGACGAAGGTCATGTGGAAAAACATCAGGATAGCCACTGAAAATCTCGAAAAACTTGCGTTACCCGACACGACAAAAATATTCCAGGCAAATTTCATCCCCAACACCCTCACTGAACGGGAAAAAGCAGATGGATGGAAGCTGCTGTTTGACGGTACTTCTTCAGCCGGATGGAGAGGGGCTCACAAGGATGCCTTCCCGGAATCAGGATGGGTCATTGAGAACGGCTGCCTTAAAGTACTCGCTTCCGGAGGTGCCGAGTCACAGGGCGGTGGTGACATCGTCACCATTGATCAGTACGGCAACTTCGACCTGTTCTTCGAGTTCATGATCACTGAAGGAGCAAACAGCGGGGTAAAGTATTTCGTATCAGAAGCCTATCCGACGGCAGGCTCAGCCATAGGACTTGAGTACCAGATACTCGATGACCAGCGTCACCCCGACGCGAAGATGGGCCGTGACGGCAACCGTACTCTCTCTTCACTCTATGATCTCATTCCTGCTGCCAACAAGCGTTTCAACGGTGTGGGTCATTGGAATGCAGCACATATAGTATCGGTGAACGGTCATGTGGAGCACTGGCTGAACGGTTTCAAGGTGCTGGAATACGAAAGGGGCAGCGAGGAGTACCGCAAGCTTGTCAGCGAAAGCAAATACAAGGTTTTTGCCGGCTTCGGTGAAGCGGAACATGGGCACATCCTGCTCCAGGATCACGGGAATGAGGTCGCATTCCGCAGCATCAAGATAAGGCAAGAGGCAAGAGGCAATAGGCAGTGGTAAAAATAACAGGCAGTAGAGTTAATTACTGCCTGTTATTATTTATGAGACTAAGCCTTAATTTTCCCGGACCCTCAGACCCTCAGACCTTCAGACCTTCTACCTTACCCCGAACTTATAGGTAGTGCTTGACATGAAAGGCTCCTCCGGGGTCAGGATGACTGGCGGAAAGGATGCCTGGTTTGGACTGTCAGGATAATGCTGCGTCTCAAGGCAGAATCCCGAACGGTACTGGTAGACCTTGCCTCCGCGGCCGGTCTGGGTGCCGTCAAGGAAGTTGCCGGTGTAAAGCTGAACACCCGGCTGATCTGTGATAACCTGGATAACCCTGCCGGTTGACGGATCGTAGACCTCGGCATCAACCTGCTCAACATTGTCGAGTACAAAGTTGTGGTCATACCCTCCGCCCAGGACGAGCTGGTCATATGCCTCACCGATCCTCTCGCCAATCAGATGAGGAGTGCGGAAATCAAACGGAGTCCCTTCCACAGGCCTCAGTTCCCCGGTGGGAATGAGGGTCGAATCAACCGGCGTGAATGCCGATGCCCTGATGAGTGCCTCGTGATCAAGGATGTCACCATTGCCTGTGCCGTGCAGGTTGAAATATGCATGGTTCGTAATGTTGATCACTGTCCTGCGGTCAGTTGTGACCTTGTAATCCATGATAAGTTCGTCATCGTCGGTCCAGGTGTATACAACCTCAGCAACGACGTTGCCCGGGTAACCCTCTTCCATGTCAGGCTTGCTGTAGGTGAACTTCACTGCCGGAAAGTCAGTCCCCTTAAGCACTTCGGCCGTCCAGGCCCTGCTGTGCCAGCCGGTGGGACCGCCGTGAAGTGAATTGGGACCATTGTTGAGCGCAAGGGTATACTCGACGCTGTCAAGGGTGAATTTTCCCTTGGCAACGCGGTTGGCAAACTGGCCGACAACCTTGCCGAAATAGGCATCGCCTGCAAGGTAACCGTCAAGTGTCTCGTACCCGAAGGTCACATTTGCCTTTTCTCCATTTCTGTCAGGCACATTGATCTCAACAATCGCAGCACCGTAATTGGTAAGTTTTACCACATCACCCTTCTTGTTTGTGAGTGTGAACAGGGATACTTCCTTCCCTCCGAATGAACCGAAATTTTCAGTAGTTACCATCTCTTTTGCTTTGTTTCCGCAAGAGCTTATGCCGAACATGAACAGTACCAGCACCGAGCCAAGGAATAGGTTTTGTTTACGCATACAGAATTTTTTTTTGAAAATAATGGATTTTATCTTGAATTCTCAATTTTCCCGATCATCATCGTGAATGAATGGGCAGGAAATGAATAGGTGATTTTTGAACCCTTCCCTTTGATTTCCGGTTTCGTGACCGTCTTAACCTGCTCTCCTTCAAAATTATTCATCGACTTCACGCCAGGTCCGTTGACCTCGTACACTCTGAAATTGCCTGCAAATTCACCGGTCTGGCAGAGTATGTCAGTGGTGATTGGCTTGTCCTTGTGCCTGTTTACCACGCACAGAACCACCTCACCATTGTTATAGGTTGCCGAGACATCAAGGTAGGGAACATCTGTCTGCTGTGTGGTGCTTTCCCCAAGGCCGATAAAGAATTTATCAGTATCATATGTATCACAATCCACAAACAGGTCAAGGGAGGTACCCTTGACATTATTGGCGAAGAGGGACAGAGGGTAATAGATCGTCTGCCTGAACATTCCCTTCTCTTCTGCCCAGATCGGGGCAATGACATTTACGAGCTGAGCCATATTCGCCATCTTGACGATATCGGCGTTTCGTACAAAGACATTGAGGAAGCCTGCAATTACCAGTGCATCCTCAAGGTTATAGGGTTCTTCCAGGGCCCTGGTGCCCTGCATGTGCTCATCCGTACGGGCTCGGTACCACACATTGTATTCATCCCATGCGATGTATATCGGGTCCCTGTTGCCACGGTTTGCCTTTGACATCTCCTCCATGATCATCCCCCTGACCAGTTGTGTCCTCTGTTCACAGACCAGCGGCGTTGAGAGGAAGTTGTAATAGTTGTTGTCGGGATTGCCAACGTAAATATGCAGGGCGATATAATCGACCACGTCTCTCAGCTCCCTGAGGATCTTTGCATTCCATTCGTCAGGATCAGCATCAGGCCTGTAGTTGGATGAGCCAGCAGCCACAAGCTTTATTGACGGGTCTGTGAGACGCATCAGTTTGGCTGCCTCGCGGGCCTTCTTGCTGTAATCTTCAGCGTTAAGATGACCCATCTGCCAGAATCCGTCCATTTCATTGCCCAGACTCCAGTATTTAATATCATACGGCTCCGTGAATCCGTGTTTCTTTCTCAGTTCGGCATAGAACGGACCCTCCTTGACATTGCAGTACTCAACCCACTGCTGTGCTTCCTCGATGGTTCCCGTTCCCATGTTAACGGAGAAGTAAGGCTGAACCCCTGCCTTTTTGCAGAACTGCATGAACTCATTGGTACCGAAGGTATTTGGTTCAAGCCGTGCCCATGCGAGCTCCATCCTGGGGTTACGCACTGGTCCCACCCCGTCAAGCCAGTGGTAGTTGGAAACAAAGTTTCCTCCCGGATATCTTACCAGGGAAACATTCAGTCCCTTCACAGCCTCCAGAACGTCTTTACGGAAACCCTGCTCGTCCGAGAGCGGGGAACCGGGCTCCCAAATACCGCCATAGACACACCGGCCAAGGTGCTCCACAAAATTGCTGTAAAGGTTTTTATTGACTTCACCGATGGTGCGGTCAATGTCAATTTTAATCCTGGCATTCTGTGAGCTGAGCATAAGCGGTGATCCGGCCAGCAACAGAATGATTATTGCCTTTGTAAAAGAGTAGCGTCTCATTTCTATCTGTTTTAGTTGTGCTCTGAATTTCCTGTTTTATTTTTTCCCGGGTATGATGCTGCTGCCCACCACAGGCCAGCCCTCATTGTCCCATTCCAGCTTGTCAATCAGCAATTTGGACCTGCCATGATCTGCGGCATCATATCCGTGATATACGATATAGTCCTGATCATCAAAATTATAAACCGAATTATGTCCCACTCCCGGCCAGGCCTTGTTTCCTGTCAGCAACGGAGTACCTCCGCCATGAGTCATCGGTTGACCATTCCTGTCGAGATATGGTCCGGTGATTTTCTCTGATCTTCCGACCATGACCTTGTAGTTGCTTTCAAGACCCCTGCAGCAGAAATCGAAGGAGACGAACAGCCAGTAAAACCGGTCTCTTTTAATGATGAAGGGAGCCTCAATGGCGCCTTCACCGGCGCTGGTTTCCTCAGTGTAATAATCTCGGGGGCGGGCAGCCACGGTATGCCATTCCTGGGGATCAGAAAGTTTCGTGAAGCTTTTGTCGAGTTTCGTCAGTTTCATTCCATCCCAGAAAGAACCGAAAACGAGCCAGGGTGTTCCAGTATCGTCCATTGCAAGGTTGGGATCGATGGCATTCCACATGTCACGTCCGGGCACAGACTGCACAACCATTCCGTGATCCACCCATTTGAAGGCCGGATTTTCCGGATCAAGAGTTGTGTTTGTGGCCACTCCTATGCATGAGGTGTTTTTGCCGAATGCAGAGACTGAATAATAGAGATAATAAATGCCGTCATGAAAGGAGATATCAGGCGCCCAGGTGTGCCCCCTGTATCCGGGGACAGCACTGACCGCCCACCCCGGGGGCTCTTTAAAAACAGGCTTTTCCGGCTTCCAGGTGATCATGTCCGGAGATGAGAACACTGATATGCCCATGCCGGTACAGAACAGATAGTATTTACCGCCATCTCTGGCCATGACAGGGTCATGAACAGAAATACCACCCTGCTGACCGGCGGCGGATACTGACAGCAAAAGTACCAGGACTCCCGTAAACACTTTGATTGTTCTCATTACTGCGTACAGAATCTATTTTACTTCAAGCATTATGATTGACTTCGCCGGCATGTCAAGGCTCAGAATATTCTTTTTGATCTTCACCTCTTTGAACACGGCAGGTTTCACTTCTTCCGGTTTTTCATAAGTATTATGTGTGTTGAGTTCCGGTGCCGTCAGGATTCTTGCTGATACTTCTGAAAAATCTCCGCCACGCAGGTCGATAAGCAGGTTAATTTTTTCAGACGGCTCTATATTTACCACGGAGATATGAACTGTGCCGCCGTCATCCATTGATGCCGAGGCGCTGATTGAAGCCAGTTCCCTGCCATCCATGGCATAGGTGCCGCAATTGACATCAATCGGCAGAAGGGTTGCGTCCTGATGAACCTTGTACATCTCAAAAACGTGGTATGTCGGAGTTAGCAGCATCTTCTCACCGTCAGTGAAGATGAGTGACTGCAATACATTTACCGTCTGGGCAATGTTGGCCATCTTTATCCTGTCACATCGTTCGTTGAAATAATTGAGTGACAGCCCGGCTACCACTGCATCGCGAAGGGTGTTCTGCTGGAAGAGGAATCCGGGATTGGTGCCCGGCTCCACATCCCACCAGGTGCCCCATTCATCAACCACAAGAGCAATCCGCTTTGCGGGATCGTATTTATCCATGATTGTGATGTGCCTGTCAAGCGCCGTTTCCACGTTCAGGCATCTCTCGAGAGTTTCAAAATACTCCTTCTCCCCGAACTTCGTTGCAGACCCTTTATTCTCCCAGTTTGTGGTGTAGTAATGAAGGGAGATTCCCCACATCAGGTGATGAGGCACATCGCGCATCAGCGTTTCGGTCCAGTTATAATCGGTGGAATTCGCTCCCCCGGCAATCTTCATGAGACGGTTATTTCCGTAGTTTCTTGCAAAGGTTGCATAACGCCTGTATTGGTCAGCATAAAAGTCAGCGGTCATATTTCCGCCGCAGCCCCAGTTTTCATTTCCCACTCCCCAGTATTTTACGTTCCAGGGTTTGTCACGGCCGTTTTTTCGCCGCAGATCGGCCATCGGGCTGACACCGTCAAAATTTATGTACTCCACCCATTTTGACATCTCCTCCACTGATCCGCTGCCGACATTTCCGCAGATTACAGGCTCGGCGCCAAGCTGCTCGCACAGGTCAAGGAACTCATGTGTTCCGAAGCTGTTGTCTTCTGTCACCCCGCCCCAGTGGGTATTAATCATTTTAGGCCGGTTTTCCCGCGGTCCGATACCGTCCATCCAGTGGTACTCATCGGCAAAGCAACCGCCGGGCCAGCGAAGATTCGGAATCTGTGTCTTTTTAAGAGCCTCCACAACATCATTTCTGATACCCCTGGTATTGGGTATGACGGCATCCCCGCCTACCCAGTAGCCACCGTAGATACAATGCCCGAGGTGTTCTGAAAAGTGTCCGTAAATATGCCTGTTGATAGTCTGAGTCCCAAGGTCAGTGCTGATGATAATATTAGCCTGGCCGGTTTTTTCCCCTGACTGGGCAGAGGCAGAAAATGCCAACGCAGACAGGATCAGTATCAGGGTTGTAATGATGCAGAAATGTCTCATAGTCTGTTATCTTGTTTATGATTTATAATTAATTGGATTCAGCAATATATCATTATTATTTTTTCTTTTTGCCCCAGTATGTTGCGTTCAGGTTCTTTTCAGTTCCTGCATAGACAAAAGTTACACGTCGCGGATTGGCTTCCCAGTCTACTTCGCGTTCCACGCAAACAACAACATTGCCCAGTGTGAGCTGTTTTTTTGTCGCATCGTAGCTCCAGCTGCCTGTCAGCGCTCCTGACATGGTTCCGTTGGCATTGAGGGTCAGAGCTGTGGCGCCATCCTGTACACCTCTGTTATATGTGAGGTTGATATGTTCCCATGTACCAGTGAGCGAGTCTTTGGTTATGGTGCCGTAATCAGGCACTCCGGCGTAACGCTCAGGCAATGCCACGGGCCAAAGGTTGTCGGGTTCGCCAGAAGAGGCCGGACACCATACAATGCGGCGCACATGCCCCATCATGATGGCATTGGAGTAGGGATTGCCACCAACATTTTCAGGCAATCGTCCCTGCGACATGTAGAACCATTCGTCTGTGTCTTCCTTTTTGAAGATACAGCAGTGTGATATGCCTACCCATCCGTAACTGAGGTTGAATTTGTAAGGATGGGTTACGATGGGGTAACAGTCACCGCTTCCGCTGGTAAAGTTACGCCCGGTGATATCGAGGTACGGACCTTCGATGCTTGTACTTCTCACCACCCGTGTATTGTAAGGTATGTCAAGGGGATCATAGGCCATGAACAGATAGTAGTAACCATCCTTGAATATTATTTCGGGAGCTTCGCTGGCCTGCCAGCGCGACGTCGCTGTGCGGGTACCGATTCTCATGCCATACCGGGAGGTTAACTCACCTGCACTGTTGGCCCATGGATTACCGAGTGCATTGAGAGGCTTGCCTGTCGCTGCATTGAGTTGCAGCAGTGCGAGGCCGCTATGCCACGAGCCATATATGAGATAATGCTTCCCCTCAGGTGTTACGATATACGTCGGGTCGATGGCGTTGTAGTAGAAATAGGCGCTCCAGTCATTTGTGCTTGCACGAGTGTAGTCCAGGCCACGATCAGATGATGAACAGGTAACGTAACCCTTGTCGGTCCAGACAGCTCCGGCCGGATCAGTCGATTCGCACATGCCTATAAATGCGCGTTCACTCCAGCTTCCATCAAAGGCGGCTGAGACGGGGTTACCGGTTTTGATGTAGTTATCAATAACTATGCAGTAGTACATTCGCAGGATCTCCTGGCCCCCAACGTTGACCCGGCGTACTGTCGGCGCCCAGTAAAGATATACTATGTTATCCCTGGCAATGGCATTCAGCCCCATGCGTGAACGAATGGCATTGAGCGAGTCGGCCACCCAGGAAGGCGCTCCATAAAACGGCCCGCCTACCCACTGCCAGTTAACCAGGTCGGTTGAACGCTTGCCCTGAAAATGCCCGTGTCCTTCGGCAGCATTGCCATACGAGGCATCGGTGCCATACATATAGTAATATCCATCGTAGAAAGCAACCGATGGGTCATGCACGTTGGCCAGATTCCACTGGTTCCGGTCTGACCACGATGCTATTGATGAGTAATCATCAGCATATGCCGGAATGGTGAAAACATCAATGGTGTCATTATCATCATCGTCAGGCTCAGTATGATCATTATTGCACCCGGCCAGGGAGATGGCAGTTATGGTGAGACACAGGATCAAAAAATACTTCAGGTTCATGCTGACTATGTTTTCTTTCAAAAGACTTCCTCACCAACATACGAAAAATATGCTGATAAGGAAGTCTCTGAGTCCGGAAAAAGATTACAAATCTACAACAGGACGAACACTCCATTTCGCCAGGAAAGCAGGTCCGTTATCTTCATTCTTGTTTGCCGAGTTACCTGTAAGGTTAGGATTGGCATTAAGAGTAGACTGATAAATCGGGAAATATTCGTGCCCCTTGTAGTAGTAATTGAAAGAAGAATCGTCAGCGGTTTCGGCGGTGAGCTCTTCTGTTGAGGGTGTTCCATCACGCTTGTAATAAGCATGCTCAACCAGCTGATTCAGCCGGTCAGCAGAGTAGAAGAATCCCCAACGGAGCAGGTCAATACCGCGCCCGTTTTCGCAACCGAATTCTTTGGGGCGCTCAACATTAGCAATCTGTTCGAATAGATGATCCGCTGTCGGAAAATCCGAAAGCTTAAGATCAGGAAGAGCGACACGCCGGCGCACTATATTAATGTAATCGATAGCAATCTGGGTGGGGCCGTTGATTTCATTCTCACATTCAGCTGCACGAAGTAAAACATCACTGTAACGCATCAGGCGCAGATTGATTCCACAGTGCAATCCTGTTCTGATAGTACTGTAGATGTTGTTTCTTGCATTTGAGAACTTGGCTATTGATATACCGCCCTGGGCTGTGTTTGATACAGGAGTTGCAGTTATGTCTGCCTGGTAAACAGTGTTGGACCGGGGATCTCCGTCAGGATAGGCTGCAGTCTTCAGACCGGTATAGGCGTTATATTCACTTTCGTATGTTACCAGGGTCCAGTATAAACGTGGATCGAGACGGCCATCTGTACAGTTCTCTTTTCTGAACAGGTTATACAACCAGGGTGCACCGGCCAGGTCTCCCCAGCTACCAAGTTGCTGGGATCCGTAGTTGCTTTCGACAGCATGACCCTGGGTTGCCTCTATGTTTATGTTTACCGGAGTCCACTCCTGGATTGTGCCACCTGTGCCATAGTCCATAAACTGAACCTCGAACAGGCTCTCTGCGTTATTCTCATATGCCGCACCTTCCCTGAAATTGTCGCCATAGTCGTCTGTAAGCTCATAATGTCCGTACACACCCGCGATTATGTCTTTCAGCACAGCATAGGCCTCAGGATATTTATGACGGAACATGAGTACACGAGCCAAATATCCGGCAGCAGAGCCACATGTGGCACGACCTTTAGCCCATTCACCACCTTTATCGCGCGATGGTAACATTTGCATTGCCAGGGTAAGATCTGCCTCTATCTTGTCAAACACTTCATCCTGGGTATTATTGGATGCATACATCGTGTTGATGTCTGAATAGGATGCATAGTCCGTAATCAGTGGTACAGACTGGTAATATGTGGCCAGGTGATAGTATGCCAGGGATCTGAGGAAAAGAGCCTGTCCGGCTATCTGATTATAAGCATCTTCCGACAGATTAACTCCATCCACTTTAGACAAAACAAAGTTGGTGCGGTTTACTACATGATAGTTGTCGCGCCAGATCCATTGGTCTCCTATTTCAATTGTGCCCGGAGAGTTGAGGTTGTCATATTCCAGATACCACTGTTGGGATGAGTTCCAGACTTCGTCACCGCGTACGGCATCCATAGTGTAACCGACACGGGAAAACGTACCCTCGAGGCGTATGCGGTTGTAGCACGCGATGATTACCTCCTGAAGTTCTGCCTCTGAATCGCCAAAATCAAAGGTTGTCTGGCTATTCGGGTTCGTAACATCGAGCATATCATCGCAGGCTGTCATGCCTGCAATAATCGCCAGCATTGCTATAAATAACTTTAAAGCTTTCATAATGCTATACTGTTTCTTTGATTACACATTTAGAATGAGAAGTGAGCTCCGAACATTACAGTTCGCGGTGATGGATACGAAGCATAGTTGTAACCGGGAGTGAAAGTGCCTCCTGCGAAGTCTACGTTGTAACCCCTGTATTTAGACAACGTGAACAGGTTCTGAGCCGATGCGTATAAACGAACACCCTGAACATAGCCGCCAAACCATTTGTTGGGGAAATTATATCCCAGTTCGATGTTGGCAATCTTCAGATAAGATGCATCCTGTATGAAACGGTTGCTGAACATATCGTTGGTGATAGAACCTGTCGATTTGTATGCTATGCGGGGAACGTCGGTGTCTGTGTTATCCGGTCTCCAGGCATTCAGCAGCTCAACACTCTTGTTGAGAATAAAATATGAGCTGCGCAGTGTGACGTCAACAAAATCCACAGCTTTGAAACCAGCAGCTCCAAATGTTGAAATGCTCAGATCCAAACCGTTCCATTCAGCACGTGCATTGAGACCGTAATGATACTTTGGCAAACCGCTGCCCAGGAATTGCTGGTCTTCGTTGGTTATTTCACCATCAAGATTAAGGTCGGCATATGCGCAGTCACCCGGTTGCGCACCACTCTGATTGATGTATTCGCCTTCGGAGTTGACGCGGTTATCTATCTCTTCCTGCGACTGGAAGATGCCCTCGTAAACATAACCATAGAATGAACCAACTTCACGGCCTACCTCTGTCCGGCAGTAGCCGTCAGTACGAGGTTCGTTTGAAACGCCCAGCTTTGTCACCTCGTTGTTGAGGGTGGAGAAGTTTGCGGAAATGTCAAACTTAACAGCGTTCTGATGATTGTGATATGCAACCAGGAACTCAAGACCCGAGTTTATCATTGTTGCTGCATTCATGGTTACTGTTGTGTTTGTAGCACCTGCATTGGCCGGTACTGCCACACTGTAAAGAAGGTCTTCAGAAGTTGACTTGTACCAGTCAAATGTGAACTCCAGCTGATTGCTGAACATCCCGAGATCGAGACCAAAGTCAAGTGTCTTTTTCTTTTCCCACTTGATGGCTTCGTTTACGTAGTCTGATATCGCCGAGCCGGTAACCTTGGTGTTTCCAAAGCTATAAGTGTAATTACCTCTTGACATGACCGCCATGTACTGGTATTCGCCTATGTTCTCATTGCCAAGTACACCATAGCTGCCGCGAATCTTTAACAGATTGATTGTCTTGTCGGATACGGGAAAGAAATTTTCACGATCAATACGCCAGCCTGCTGACACAGATGGGAACCATTCCCAGCGAATTTCGGGTGAAAGACGGCTGGAACCATCACGGCGCGCTGTCACCGAAAGAAGGTATTTCGAATCGAAATCATAGTTGATACGACCGATATATGATGCCAGCTTGTGCTCGTTTTCCGGGCTTGTTGCGGATGTTTCCGCGGCGTTTCCCACTTGCAGGAAGTATGGCTCAGGCATGTTGACACCGCTGCCACTGACTGTATGAAAGAGCTCGTGCTCGTATGTCTGGCCGACCAGCATATTGACATGATTGCGGCCGAAATTGCCATCGTAGGTAAGAGTGTTTTCTACAAGTGCAGTGCTGTAGTTGCGATAGCCCTCCGTCAGCGTCTCATCTGCCTTTGACAGGTAGTTTGTTGTACTCTGAATAAATGAAGGCACGAATGTAAAGTCCTTTGCAATGGTCTTACTGTACGCGAGGTTGAGGTTGTAATCTAACTTATGATTATTGCTCGGGCGACCAAACATGTCGATGAGGTCAACATTTACGGAACCTGAACCGACAACGCGGTCAACGACGACGTTTCTTTCCAGAATATTATTGGTGAGGAGCAGATTCGTCACACGCAGGTCTCCATGAACATCGTCATAGTAGGTGCCATAACCGAATGAATCGTATGTGTATTCCTCGGCAGCCGGAATCTTATCATCAAGAACCCATGTCGAATCATCATAAGCCTTTATACTTGGAGGTATCAGCAGTGCCGATGCCATTACAGGATATTGTGCACCCCACAGGCCCTGTACATACTCGTTGGCGTTACTGAGAGCCATATTGTCCTGATCGCTATGGCTATAGACTATATTCGTCTTGAATTTGATAAACTTGACATCCATCGTATTGTTTATACGTGCAGTGTAACGGTCGAAATTAGGACCGGCACCTTCCATAGTCCCTTCCTGGCTGTAGTAGTCAAGAGCAATGTTGTAAGTGTTGTTATTGCCACCTCCTGAGAGGTTGATGTTGTGATTCTGACGAACACCTGTTTTGAAAGCCTCATTAAACCAGTTTGTATTAATTACATCCGGATCAAGATATTTTGGGCTTGCAGGATTATATCCGGCAGGAACATCCATGCCGCTGTTAGAGTATGCCATCGTTACATACTGTGCATACTGATAGGCATCCATCACATCATATATCCCCTTCTCCACCTGGTCTAAACCAAAGTAGCCACTGTAATCCACTTTCATGGCTTCGTTGTGCTTACCCTGCTTCGTGGTGATTATAACCACGCCGTTGGCAGCACGCGAACCGTAGATTGCGGCAGCAGACGCATCCTTGAGTACCTGAAGTGATTCGATGTCGTTTGGAGAGAAGTCGCGTATTGTTGTTCCCATGGGTACACCATCAACAACGTAGAGAGGTGCGGTGCTGCCGAACGACCCGATACCACGGATACGTACTGTAGGGTCTGCTCCCGGCTGCCCGTCAGTTGTAATCTGAATACCTGCAATCTTCCCTTCGAGCATTGTTGAAATGTTTGAGTGTGATACTTTCTTCATCTCTTCAGTGTCGACAATGGCAACTGAGCCTGTGAGGTCAACCTTTCGTTGGGTACCATAACCTATGACCACAACCTGGTCGATTTCCTTCAGTTCCGAAACAAGCGAAATGGTTCCGAGATCAGTTCTTCCTCCGACTGCAATTTCAATAGTCTTGTAGCCAATGAAAGATACAATCAGCGTAGCATCTGAAGGAACGGACAGGGAGAAACTCCCGTCAATGCCGGCTGAGGTACCCTGGGCCGTGCCTTTCAGTTGAATGGTTGCGCCAGGAAGCGGTTCCCCGTTTTCGTCAACAACCCTGCCTTTGACTGTTACATTAGTCTGGGTGACAGACAGCAGGCCGGCATTGCCGTAGCCTTCTGCGTATGTTGCCGTTGCGATTGCCAGCAACCCCAGCATGACTAAATATAAGTATTTCATGGTATGAATATTTTTATCCTGGTGATTATTCAACAATAACGAGATAAGACCCCTCTGTTACAAGTGCGCAAGTCAAATCGGAACTGTCAACCGTAACTCCTGCATATCTCTGGAAATGCGTTTCGCCGTTGGCGTATGTGACATTGTAGAGTATATCAGCCGTATTGTTACCATTGTTTGTGACAGTGATGACAACCCTGGAGCCGCTGATGTTTGGCCTGAATATGTCCCAGTTCCAGTCGGATGTGACGGTGGCTGTGCCATAGCCTGGGCCCCATCCGAAACTGTCCATACGGACCACAGCATTTTCAGTATTGTCAGCCTTGCGAAGAATTGTACAGGGACTATTCCAGTTATTGACCCCGTTGGAGTAACAGTACAGGGTGATGGTCTTGCTGGTACCTGATGCAACTGTATAATTATCAGAGAATGCCGTCCACCATCCGGATGAAAAGTCAGTTTTGCCCACCTGGCTGATACCCTGTACCAGGGTAAGCGGGCAGGTTGTTGTTACTGTTTTTGTCGCTCCGACAAAAGAAATGAGAGCAGTCTGAGCACCTGAAGCAGCCGGAATCTTACCAAACTTAAGAGCTGAGTTTGCAATGACAGCAGTTGAGCCGTCAGTATATGTACCTGTTACTACAATACCAGTAGTGTTGAATATTATGGAGTCACTGCTGAAATAATAATATGTTGTTATTACCGGCATGGTAGTAATAGCCAGGCTTGCAACTGAATTGGTCACTTCCAGGGTGTAGATGGTTGATACTGCCTTGCAATATGCGCCCTGCTTGGTTTTGCTGTATGCTGCAACCACTGTCTTTTCCCCGAGTGTGGTCATATCAGGAATCACATTGAATGACACATCTGCAGAGTCAACTACCTCGGAAGATCCGTCTTCGAATGTAACAGTTGCAATTGCATTACCCCAGAAGTTCTCGTTGCCTAATTCAACAAAGGCGGGAGCTCCCTCAATTGTGATAGAGACCGGGTCAACGTCTTCTATAGCAGTGACCTTAGATGGCAGATGGTAAGCCTTCTTCATCTCAAAATGGCTGCCATCGGCAACCAGGAAAGCAACGATATCATCCGTTGCAGAAACAGGTTGCTGATATGTCATTACAAGTGTGGTTCCATTTGTTCCAACGGCAGTGGCTGTCACAAATACATTGCCGGTAGCAGAGTGGTCAATCTCCAAAGAAACACGGGCACCCTGCATGGTAGTCCGGAAGTCATTCCAGATATCATCATCCCCGTCAGTGTCAGGATAGTTGTGGGTGATCATGCTCCCGTCATAATCAGCGTTGCCCCACCCGTAGGCATCGGAACGGAGAACAAAGTATTCCGCATAGCCTTCGGCATCACGCTCTGCATTGGCGAGGGCAAGATTCCAGTTGTTCCAGTTGTTTACTCCGGTGCCGTAGTTAATAAAGTCCAGATGCAACAACTTGTTTGCTGGTATGGCGAAGTAATCAGAAAAATGTGCCCACCAGGCGGCACTGTTGTTTTCAGGCCCTACTATCGCAGAAACGATAATAAGATAAGTAGTGTCACCAGTATTTGGCTTCAAGGCTGCAATCGAGTCGATCCTTCTTTGCAGGTCAGCGGGCGCATTAATTGAATAAATATCCAAATCCTCGCACCCAACCAAGACAAATGCGGCCAAAACTGTTGCGTACAATACGCATTTCATCAGTTTAATTGTTTTCATAGATCAGAGGTTTAGTTCTTAAAAAAAGTCACTGTTTTACCCTGGCTGACTTTGAAACCCAGGCGCTGAAATTGAGTTTATGTTACCTGTCAGCAAGGGTATGGATATATATTGGAATTTACGTGCCTAATTACGTGTGATTTTTACACTTTTAACTTTGCTCTATTAGCTATTTTGCAGTTACTTTTTGTGAATTTTAATCCTTTTTCCCTAATGCAATTTAAGAAAAAAATTGATTTAAGAAAGTGTTTCAGGTCTTTTTTGCAAACGATTGAAACAATTTGTTACAGCTATCCGGTGGTTACATTTTACGATGAGAACTGGCAGCAGTCTGAACAATTCAGGCATCTGCCAAGCTTTACCCCTGATTTCAGGGCGTAATGGTAATATTAAACTCGAAAGTGGCTGTATATTTTTCAGCTCACTCCGGTGAATAAACCAGCGCCTGCCTGACCCTGTACATATCCCCGGCCCTGGATCTCCCCGGATGCTGTCCGACAGAAAACGTGAAGGTTGTCTCATTGAACTCCGAAAAGATTCGGTTTTCACTCCCGTCAACTGTCTGTCAGTCCTTCAGATTGAAGATGAACAAATTTATGCTAGCCGGCCCGATGGTCAGTTCTCCTGCCAGCTGTACGGCAGCCGGACCT
>Ga0209099_1001070_pt1 | contig 29575 bp, 30 predicted proteins | sample AD_JPNHW2_MetaG_FD_184430 | JGI IMG/M metagenome (GOLD analysis project Ga0209099, IMG submission 184430) | Active sludge microbial communities of municipal wastewater-treating anaerobic digesters from Japan - AD_JPNHW2_MetaG (SPAdes) (version 2) | ecosystem: Engineered > Bioreactor > Anaerobic... | reverse complement strand
CAGCTCTTCCTTGGAGAGGTTCGAGATGACTTCGGCCATGTTCGCGTCCTCGATGGAGGAGATCGTCGCCGTGACGTTGGTGGAGAACTCCTTGAGGCTGGTCTTGATAGTGGTGGTTTCGGCGATGCGGTTTCCCACGATTCCCCTCTCCGTGGAGATGTGTTTGATGATCTCGCCCAGCCTGGTCACATCGTTTTTGAGGGCCGCCGAGTCGTTGTTGGTCATGTGGGTTTGCACATTTTCAAAAAACGTGAAGAGGTCGCCGCTCCCATCGTTGAAGAGCTCGCTCCCCGGGATGTTCGTGGTCACCTGGATGGAGGCTCCGACCTGAGAGTTGATCAGACCGTCGTTGCCGTTGTAGGTGACCACTCCGGCGGTCTCCGTGTAGGGAACCGTGTCGATGTTGGTCCCGGAAAAGACGTACCGGTCCATGACCCTGGTGTTGGCGATGTCGAGGAGTTGTTTCTTCTTCTCCGAGATGTCCACGGCCAAGAGGGCGCGCTCTTCCGGCCCGGAGGTGCCCGTGGTGGCCTGGCTCAGTGTCGTGACGGCGCTGTTGAGAACGTTCTGGATCTGGGAGATCGCCGTTTCCGTGTTGCTCAGGAGAGTCTGGGTCCTGTCGACGTTGGTGATAAACTGGGTGATCTGGGACTTGCGGTCGTTCAAACCGACGACGAAGGAGGAGCCGGCGGGGTCGTCGGAGAAGGTGTTGATCCTCTTGCCCGATGATTGCTGTTGTATTGTCTTGGCGAACTCCAACTTGTTCCTGTTGATGGAGAAGAGTGAGTCTCGGTACCACATGCTTTCGGTCGCGCGCATTTTTAGCTCCCCAGGTTGACCAGAATATCGGTCATGTCGCTGATGACGTTCATGAAGCGGGCCATGGCTTGGTAGGCCTTCTCGTACTGGATCAGGGATGAACTCTCCTCGTCCAGGGAGACTCCCGAGACCTCGTCCCGACGGTTTTTGAGACCCACCAGGACCTCTCCGGAGGCTGTCTCCTGGCTGTAGGTCGTCAGCGCCTCCGCTCCGATCTTCGTCGTCAACTTCCCGTAATAGTCGCTGAAGGTTCCGGCGTCGAAGGTTCCATCGTTGTCGCTGTCCACGACGGAGGTGGCCCGTTGGAGGTCTGCCAAGGCCATAGCCACCTTGTTGTTTCCGACCTCACCGTTGACCGAGGAGGCGGCGACCCTGTTGGGGTCGGCCACCAGATCGGGGTTCACCTCGAAATGGAGGGCCGCACCGGTGTAGTCGCCAGCCGTCGCCGGCGTGAAGGGGACGAAGAAGTCGGTCGGGGTCCCCCCTTGGGTGTCATACCCTGTGGAGTGGATCGCGTTGACGTTGGTGATGATGCCGTAGGCCAAGGAGTCCAGCTGGTTCTGGTAGGCGGGGATAGTCTTGTCCCTCATCTCCAGAATCCCGCCTAGGGCTCCGGTCTTGATCGAGGAGGTGATGTTCACGGAGGGGCCGGACTGGGTCAAGGAGACATCGTAAAAGTTGTGGTTGGCTCCGTTTCTCGAGATCTCCAGGGGGTGGTAGGTGCCTCCGACGACGAAGGGCTTGCCCGCCATCTCGACGGTCATCTCCCCGGCCTCGTTTTCGTAGACGTTGATCCCAACCTGTGTGCCAAGCTCTTCCAGAAGGACGTTCCGGCGGTCTCTCAGGTCGTTCATCTCCTCCCCGACCTTCAGCCCCGCGGAGATCTTGGTGTTGATGCTCGCGATCTCCTGGGCGGCGGTGTTGATGGTCTGCACGGTGGTGTATACGGTGTTGTCCTGAATCGCCTGTTGGGAGGAGAGCTGGGTGTAAATCTCCTTGACCTTGCTGGCCAGGATGGTGCCTTTGCTGACCACGGAGTAGCGCTCGGCCAGTCCGGTGGGGTTGTTGGCCAGATCGCTCCAGGAGTTGAAGAAAGATTGCATGCTCGTCCCGATTCCGGTGCTCGTCTTTTCGCTGAAGAGGGCTTCGACGATCTCGAAGTAGCCGGACATGGACTCCTGCTTGCCGCTGTTCTGGGTCTCCTTCTGAATCTGGTACTCCAGGAAGCGGTCCCTGACGCCGTGAACCTGGGATATGTCGACGCCGGTTCCGTAGGTGTTGCCACCGAGCTGTACCGAGGAGGAGGGGCTGAGATCGATGCGGCGACGGGTATAGTTGTCTGTGTTGATGTTGGCGATGTTGTGGCCGATCACCTGAAAGGCGTACTGGTTGGTGATCAGGCTCTTCTTGGCCAACTCGAGGGAACCGAACAGTCCGGCCATCTCACACCTCCTCGTAAAGGGAAAGGGGTCTTTGCATGTTTTCAAGGGTTCCCTTGGAGGTGTAGGAGGCCTCTCCTCCCGGGAATTGGGCCAACCGAGAGAGGTCTTGGTTGATCATGATCATACGGTCGAGGACGATTCTCTTGGTCAGCATCTCCTGAGACAGCGTCCGCAGGGCGTTCTCGATGGATTCGCCGAGATCGGAGATCTCTCTTCCCCCCTCTCTCTTCAGCCAGCCCCAGTCGATCGATCGGGGGGAGACACCGCTCTCGACGGCGCACTTCTCCAGAAGCCTCTCCTTCGTCTCTTCGAAGAGCTGAATGCGGAGTTGCCAGACCTCCAGGGTGTGGAGGAAAAGGTCTACGTCCGGGAGGGAATCGATCCGCATCTTCGTCGAAAGGGAGCGGAGTTCCTTCAGGGCTTCGTTGATGCCGTGCAGGTAGTCGCCGAGAAAGAGGTAGATCTCTCTGGCCGTCTCACTCTTCATCTTATACCTCTATGTCGATCGTTTTTGAGACTTTCTCTTCAGCCTTTTCCGTGGAGCCTTCCTGCTCCTCTTCCGAAGAGGTTTCTCTCTTCGAGCTCTGGGAGGAGTTCTTTCTCCTCGCATCTTCTTGAACCGTCGTTCCCAGGGCCTCCTGAGCCCCCTGAACCTCCTGGCGCTGAGCCTCATCGGCTTCGGCCACGAGCTGTGAAAATTCGATCTCGCCGGATTCGGGCCGGAGGTGATCGCTACTCTTGCGAATCACAGGGAAAGGCCGACTCGGGCTCTTGGTGATTCTATCGACCGGTACCGACACTCCCTCCCTCCTCAAGCCTTCTCGTCGACGACCAGGGAATCGATCATCTTCTCGGCCACGGCCCTGGGCTGGACCATGTAGTTGCCGGATCCGACGGCCTCTTTCAGCTGGGCGATCTTCTCCTCCCTGAGGGTCAGGGGCTTGGAGATCTCAGAACGGGCGAAGGCCATGAGAGAGCCTTGCGAGGAGAGTTCGACCGCGTCTTCCCCCCCTTCTTCCTGAACGGACTTGGAGGCCCTCTTCTCTTTCTCCCGAACCTCTTCGTTCAAGGAGGAGAGGATCCGGCTGTTTCTCTCCAGGTCTATCGACTTAATCGTGCTCATAGAAACCTCCTCTGCTGGAATCGTCCGTACCTCTTATCGGCAGATTTCCCGAGGAGTTGCGGGACAATACGCTCTCTGGATCGATACTCTTTCCCTCCTTCCGGTATTCGAAGTGGAGGTGGGGACCGGTACTCCTCCCCGTGGAACCCACGGCGCCCAGGACGGCGCCCTGTCGGAGGCTGTCCCCTTCCGACACGAGGCTCTCCTGAAGGTGGGCGTAAAGGGTCGTCGACCCATCGGGGTGTTCCACCTCTACGGTCTGACCGTACCCTTGACGGTAACCGGTGGAGAGGACCCTCCCGGAGGCGGCGGAGCGGACCAGGGTGCCCGCCGGGGCGGCGATGTCCATCCCCTTGTGGAAGCGTTGCTCTCCGTCGAAGGGATCGTTCCTCGTCCCGTAGGCGGAGGAGAGCCTTCCGGCGACGGGAAGGATCAGAGAGGCCTTCGAACTGGAGCCGACGCCCTGAGGCTGGACGCCCTCTTCGGCACCGCTTTTCAAAGAGGCCGGGGAAGAGGGGGCGGGGAGTCGAGAGCCCTTGGTCTGCGCTCCTTCACCGGTCTCCCCCAGCTTCTGCTTGAACTGTTCCAGAAGCATCTCTTGAAGACCGATTCCTCCGGATTCCACGATGGACCTGGAGAGGTAGGATCCTTGCATCTCCTTGTAGAAGTCGGAGTTGAAACCGAAGAGTTCGTCTTCGGAGCCGAAGACCTTCTCGGAACTGCGGGCGCTCTTGAGAAAGGTCTCCAGAAGCATCTGCTCAAACTGAGAGGCCGCTTCCTTCAGCTTCTCTTCTTGGGAGAGTCGTCCTTCCGCCCCTCCCTTGGAGCCGAGGCTCTGTCCTTTGAGGAGGAGGAAGGGATCCACTATGGCCGGTGATCCGAGGGGAGAACTTTCCATCTTACATCAACCTCACTTCGGCTTGGATGGCGCCGGATTCCTTGATCGCCTGGAGAATGGCGATCACGTCCCGGGGAGTCGCCCCGATGGCGTTCAGGCCCTTGACCACATCCCCCACGGTGGCCCCTTCGACCAAGGAGAAGGAGGCCTTCTCTTCGTCAACTTTGACCTCCGTCTGATCCTGGGCGACGGTCTCTCCCTGGGAGAGGGGGAGGGGCTGTGAGACCTCCATCTTGGGTGTCACCGTTACTGTCAGGTTGCCGTGGGCGACGGCGACCCGGTGCACCTTCACGTCACCGCCCATGACCACCGTTCCTGTCCGTTCGTTCATGACGATGATGGCCCTGGAGTCCGCTTCGACGGGAAGGTTTTCCAGGAGGGCGGCCAAGCCGGAGGCGTTGTTCTGGAAGGCTTTCGGAACGGTGATGCGGACCGAAGAGGAGTCCATGGCCGAGGCGTTGTTCCCCGCCAGGGCTTTGTTGATTTGGGCGGCGACCCGGGAAGCGGTGGTGAAGTCGGGGTTCAGGAGAACCAGCGTCAGCTGTCCCTCCTGGTTGAAGGAGAAGGGGATCTCCCTCTCCACGGTGGCTCCGGAGGTGATGGTTCCGACGGTGGAGTGGTTCCGCCTCACCTTTCCTCCTCCGCCGGTTCCCTCGTTGAAACCACCGATCGAGACCGGCCCCTGGGCGGCGGCGTAGACCATGCCGTTGGCGCCCTTCAGGGGCGTCATCAGGAGGACTCCTCCCTGAATGCTCTTGGCGCTGCCGATGGAAGAGACGGTGACGTCGATCTGTGAGCCCGTGCGGGCGAAGGGCGGCAACTTGGCCGTCACCATGACCGAGGCGACGTTACGGAGCTGAAACTCCTTGGGGTTGACGGTGATGCCCATCTTTTCGAGCATGTTGGCCATGGCCTGGAAGGTGAACTTGTTCTGAATCGTGTCACCCGTCCCTTCGAGACCGACCACGATTCCGTACCCGATGAGCTGGTTCTCTCGAACCCCCTCAAAGGTCGCCAGGTCCTTGATCCTGGCTTGGGCCGCCAGGGAGGAGGCCAGGAGAATCAGGAGCGCGAAAAAGGAAGAGAGCCGTCTTTTCATGTCATCACCTCAGAAGGGCCAAATGGTGCTGAGAAGCCAGGAGAGCCAACCCCGTCTCTGCTGTTCGCTGATGGGGCCCTTTCCCTTGAGCATGATCTGGACATCCGCGACCGCGTTGGACGAGATTGTGTTGTCGTAGCTGATGTCTCGGGGGCGGACCATCCCCCGCAGGACCATCTCCTGCTTATCGTTGTTGATCATGATCTCCTTCTTGGCCTCGATCACCATGTTGCCGTTGGGGAGGCATTCGACAACCTTGGCGGCGATATAGCCCGTCAGGCTCGTGTTCTGAGTCACTTCGCCGGAGCCGGAGTCGTTCTTGGTACTCGTGTGGCCGAAGAGGTTCTTCGGATCGAAGGAGCTGTTGGTGATCTTTCCGGCCAGGGAGGTCTCGAAACCGAGGAAGGAGTCGACGCCCAGGGAGCTGGAACCGGATTTGGCGGTTTTCGATCCCCCCTTGTTGGAGGCCTTGGTGTTCTCTTCGACACGGATGATCACGATGTCGTTGATCCCTTTGGCCTTGGGGTCGGCGAAGAGGGCCGCGTCGTTGTTCCAGAGGGAAGTCCGACGGCCGGGGGAGTCTTGGGCCGTCAAGGGGAGAAGAAACGAGAGGCAAAGGAAGAGGAAGAGGGTTCGTCTCATGGTAGTGTCACCTCCACACGTCCCGCCGCCGTGACAAGGCAGGTGAGGATCTTGCGGGTTGAAGGGTTGAGGGTCTTGACGGTCTCACCCAGACGGCCGTCGGCGAGGGCACGGCCTTCCGTGGAGATCTGAACCGGGCCGTTCTTCAGGATCAGGGTCACCGTTGATCCCCGCTTGACGGCCAGGGGAGAGGCGACCATACGGCTGCGCAGGACTTCACCCTCCTGGACCGGCAGGACAACCTGATGGCCTATCAGCTCTTCCGGGTGGTGGATGTAGTCGTGGATCGGATAGGTGATCTCCCGAACCTGGTACTCCCAATCCCGCTGTTGAAGGATCAAGCCCGGGGAGAGGGGGCCCTTGGCCACGGGGACCTTCGCCCAGAAGCGGAGTCCTACCTGGAGGAACCCTGCGGATTCCGATCTGCCGTTTTTGGTGGCGGTGATTCTCAGCAGCTGGGTTCCCGAGTGGATGTAGGGGGAGGTTCGGGCAAAGCGGAGGGAAGCCCCTGGACCGAGCTTCATCTCGGGAACCCTCTGAAAGGTCAGCCGAACCTCCAGGGCCTCGGGAAGGAGGGATCGGAAGTAGGCCGTCGCCTCCTCCTCAACCCTCTTTCTCAGAGAGGCCAGGGAGCCTTTCAGGAGTCGGACGCGGCGGGCTCCGGTGATCTGGACCCCTCCGATTCCGTTGCCGATCAGACGCAGAGAGATCGCCTCGGCGGTCACCTCGTCGGGGTAGGGGCTCTGAACGGCGATCACCGCCGCGATTCTCTTGGCCAAGGAGGCGTTCTCGGAAGAGACCGTGGCCATCTCGCCGAGGGTGGTCATGGTCCCCGTGGGGGAGTAGCTCTCCGGGAGAACCACTGTCCCCTTGACCTGGGCGGCGGAGGAGGCCGACAAGGCGAAGAAGAGCAAGACCCAGAACGCCGTTCTCATGATCATCTCCCGAGGTTGATCGCCCGGTTTAACATTTCGTCCGCTGTCCGTACGGAGCGGGAGTTTGTCTCGTAGGCTCTCTGGGCGACGATCATCTCGATCAGCTCCTCGACGATGTCGACGTTCGAGATCTCCACGAAGCCCTGAGAGATGGTGCCGAACCCTTCAAGCCCCGGAGTCCCCAAGACGGCGTCTCCGGAGGCGGAGGTCTGGGTGAAAAGGTTCTTGCCGATGCTCTTGAGCCCGGAGGGGTTGATGAACTTGGCCAACTGGATGGTTCCGATCTCCGTGACGGCGGTCGAGCCGGGGGAGGTGACCGTGGTGGTGCCGTCGGTGCCGATGGTGACGCTGGTCGCATCGGCGGGGATCGTCAGGGGGGGCTCCATGGGGTAGCCGTCGGAGGTGACGACCCTTCCCGTGGAATCTTTCGAGAAGCTTCCCGCCCGGGTGTAGGCGACGGTCCCGTCGGGCATGGTGACCTGAAAGAAGCCATCCCCTTCGATCACCAGGTCCAGGGAGCCTCCAGTCTCTTTGAAGTTCCCTTGGGTGTAGATCTTGTTGACGCTCACGGGACGAGCGCCCAGGCCGATCTGGATCCCCGAGGGGACGTCGGTGTTGATCGTCGACTTGGCTCCGGGTTCGCGGACCGTCTGGTAGAGCAGGTCCTCAAACTCGGCCCTGGACTTCTTGAACCCTGTGGTGTTGACGTTGGCCAGGTTGTGGGAGATGACATCGACGTTCATCGCCTGTGCCTGCATCCCCGTGGCGGCTGAGTAGAGACATCGGAGCATGGGAATCCTCCTTAGGTCGGGCGACCGACCTCTTCCGTGGTTTTTCGGGCGACATCGTTCAGAAGAGTCGTCATCACCCGTTCTTGAAACTCGAAGGTACGCTGAATCCGGATAAGATCGCCCATCGCCTCTTCGATGGAGACGTTGGATTTTTCCAAAGTGCCGCTACGCACTTGCGGAGTCTCGAGGATTGTCTCCTTGGTTCCCTGGGCGGCGGTGTAGAGTCCGGTCCCTTCCTTGCTCAAACCTTCCGGCTTGTCGAACTTGACGACCTTCAGGGCCGTCACGTAGACTCCGTCGCTGAAAACATCGCCGTTCTCTGTGAAATGGACCGTGTTTCCAGGGATCGTCACCGGAGCGTTGTTCTTGTCCAGAAGTTGGGCCCCCGATGCGGAGACCAGCTCTCCCTTCTCGTTGATCTGGAGGGCCCCCTGACGGGTATAACGGTCACCCTGGGGCGTGCGGACGACGAAGAAGCCCTCCCCTTGGATAGCCAGGTCCAGGTTTCTTCCCGTCGAGACCATGGGGCCGGAGGAGAAGTCGGTCTTGGTTCCTGCCAAGGTGCTCTGGGAGTTGAGAATCCTGCGAAAGAGGTTTTCCTCTCCCGGAGTCTCCGGTTCGGTTCTGTAGTTGGCAGTCTGGAAGTGGGCGACATCCTTCTTGAAGCCCGGTGTCGTCATGTTGGCCAGGTTGTTGGTCACCACGTCGAGCTGGGTGAGAGTCGAAACCATTCCCGATGCCGCCGTATAGTATCCGCTCCACATAGGGCACCTCCTGGTAAAAGGTATTCAAAAAGTATGCCACTATGCAGGAGGCCTTGAGAGGCCGACTTCCTCCTGGGGGGTGTCGGAGAAACGGCAGAGTTTTCCCTCGGCGCGGGAGCAATTTGCCCCTCTTCCGGCTCTGGACGTGGGGAAGAGGGGGGGTGACGGGAGAGGGAAGAGGCTGTCGGAACCGTCGGGAAGAGGGAACAGAGATCCGTTTCTCTTCGGGAACTTGTGTCCTACACAGTTCAGGCCCTTCCGGGAGAGGTGTCAGGGCTCTTTGTCCGGCGGAGAAGGCTGTTCTTCTTCGGCCTCTATGACCTGGTCGGAAGGCTCCGCTGAAGAGGCTTCAGAAGGCGGGGGCGCATCGCCCTGCCCTTTGGCCCGTTCCGCGACGGGTCTCTTGCGTCGTCCCTTGGCGGCGAAACAGGAGAGAACCTTCTCCGCCTCGTTTTCGGGGACAGTGAAGAAGGAAAACTTCTCCATGACCGTGAGAATCTTGATGCGGGCTCCGTCGATCCCTGTCTTTCGGGCGAGGTATTCGTTGAGGGTCTCTGGGGTGAAGTCGTCCATGGAACCCCGGGCGAAGAAGATCTTGACCCGGTCGATCCCTTCATCGGACTCTCGGCAGGGCTCCTTGATCTCCGGGTAGAGGGCCTTGTCCAGGTCTCGGGGGAAGGCGAAGCGGATGAGCTCGGCGACGAGCCTTCGGGGGGAAAGATCCTTCAGAAGCTCTTCGGCCAGGGAGGAGTAGGGGTCATCCTCCCCTTCGAGGTTCTCCAAACGCTCTTCCAAGAGAGAGCGGATCTTCTCGCGGTTCCAACGGATGACGGTCTCGGCGCCGGGGAGGGTGTGCTTTTCGATGGGTGTTCCGGTGAGGTCTCTGATTAAGCGTAGCCTGCGCACCTCTTCGGGGGTGACGAAGGTGATGGCGGTTCCCTCCTTTCCCGCTCTTCCGGTCCGACCTATCCTGTGGATGTAGCTCTCCGGATCCTGGGGAGGGGAGAGGTTGATCACGTGGGTGAGGTCCGCGATGTCCAACCCCCGGGCGGCAACGTCGGTGGCGACGAGAATCGGGGTCCTTCGGGAGCGAAAGCGGTTGAGGATCTTCTCCCTCTGGGCCTGAGAGAGGTCTCCGTGGAGAGAATCGGCTTCGTAGCCCCTCTCGATCAGTTTTTGGGCGATCTCTTCGGCGGCCAGCTTGGTTCTGGCAAAGATGAGGCCGTAGAAGCCGTTGGTGGTGTCGATGATCCGGGAGAGGGCGGCGAGTTTGTCCCCCTCTTCGACCTCTACGTAGAGTTGGACCGTCTGTTCCGGAGTGGAGAGGTCGTCCACCACCGAAAGGTAGAGGGGGTCCCTCATGAAATCGCCGGCCAAGTCGCGGATCACGTCGGGAATCGTCGCCGAGAAGAAGAGGGTCCTTCTCTCTTGCCCGCAACGGCGGAGAATCCACTCCACGTCGTCGATGAAGCCCATGTCGAGCATCTCGTCGGCTTCATCGAGGATGAACCATTTCAGGCGGTCCAGCACAAGGATGCCTCTGGAGAGGTGGTCGATCACCCTGCCGGGAGTTCCCACGACGATGTCCACCCCTTTGTCGAGGCGACGGACCTGTTCGTCCAGGGAGACGCCTCCGTAGATGGGGGTGATCGTCACTCTCCTGGACCCCTTCAGCGAGTTGAGCTCTTCGGCGACCTGAAGGGCCAACTCCCTGGTGGGTGTCAGAATCAAGGCCTGGACATAACCTGGGTGTTCGTCGATCTTTTCCAGGATGGGAAGGCCGAAGGCGGCCGTTTTTCCCGTTCCTGTCTGGGCCCTTCCGATCAGGTCCCTGTCGCCGAGAAGGAGGGCGGGGATGACCTGCTCTTGAATGGGGGTAGGGAGTTCGAAGCCTTTACGAAGGACCGCCTTAACCGAGGCGTCGGAGAGTCCGAGAAGACGGAACCTCTCCCCTGATGGTTGAACGTTCATGGTGATCAAACCTCCGAAGGGGGGGGGAAATCAGCCTCTCCCGAGGAGAAGAGTACTTCCCCCCTTATCGGAAGAGCTTTTAATAGGCGCAGAAAGGTCCTGTTACTTGGAGACCGTGACGTTGACCGCCTTGGGTCCCTTCGTGTCTTCGGTGATCTCGAAGGTAACGCTTTGCCCTTCCTCGAGGTTGCGGAACCCATCGCCCATGATGCTGGTGTAGTGGACGAAGTAATCCTTGCCATCTTCGCTCTGGATGAAACCGTAGCCTTTCTTGGTGTCAAACCACTTGACTTTGCCTTTTAACATTTTTGACCTCGTATTCGGAAATTCAGAGATGACACTACCACAACCGGCGAGAAGATGTCAACGAAAATTCCAGCTCCCCGATTCCGGGACAATGTGACGAAAAATATTGCTCTGATGGTGTGTTTATGGTATTCTACCTGAAAACTTTTTCAAAGAAAGGAGGGTGAAATGAGAAAAGGCAAGACCCTTTTCATGTTTCTTTTGGTGTTTCTTATGGTAGCTCCTTTGGCCGTGGCGAAGGATTCCAACATGAAGCTCTCCCTGGGAGGTGGGTTCTCCCTGCCTACCGGGAACTTGAATGACGGATGGAAGATGGGCTTCAACGTGGGAGGTACGCTGAACTACAGGCTTAAGAGCAACCTTTACCTGATCGGGGACCTCCAGTTCAACAGCTTCAGCTTGGACAAACACGGCCTCGATTACGACGGCGGCTCCACCACGATCACGACCCTTATGGCGGGTGCCAAGTACGTCTTCCCCTCTTCAGAGGCGATCAACTTTTACGTTGAAGGCGGCGCCGGTCTGGCCTTCGGTTCCGTGAGCGATCTGAAATACGGCGGAGCTATTTTCCTGGAGGGCGACTCAGGAACCGATCCGGCCATCATGGTCGGCGCCGGTCTTGAGTACAAGATGAACAGAAAGACGACCCTCTTCGTCGAGGGCCGTTACGTCAACGTTTTTGATGACGACAGCTACGGCTTCCTCCCTGTCCGTGCCGGAGTCACCTTTCGAATCTGAAGAACCTTTCATAGAGAAGGGCGGAGGGAATACCCTCCGCCCTTTTTTTTATCCCTGTTCACCCTTTACCGGCGGCCTCCTGAAAAAAGTTGTCAAATACTTGAGCGTTGAAAGGAATCAACGTTTATGTTAGATTTTTATCTGTCAATAAAGGAGGTTTCGATGAAAAAAACTATGGTTCTCATAGTTCTGGCTGTGGTTCTCCTTTTCGCTTCACCCCTCGCCAAGGGAAAAGATTCCGGGGTAAAGCTCTCTTTCGGAGCCGGAATCTCCTTGCCTACCGGGACCCTTCAGGATGAGTGGAAGAGCGGCTTCAACCTGGGCGGCACCGTCTCCCACACCTTCCACAAGAACCTCTCCATCATCGGAGACCTTCAGTACAACAGATTCTCTCTGGACAACAACGCGGACAACCTCAAAGGGTACGATCTGGACGGGGGAAGCTACTCCGTAACCACCCTCATGACGGGGGTGAGGTACAGCATCCCCTTCGAGGGAAAATCCGCCTTCTACCTACAGGGCGGCGTGGGAATCGCCTTCTCCTCCCTGAAGGATATCGAGATGGCAGGTTACACCATCATCAAGGGGGACTCCTCCACCGACCTGGCCCTCATGGCAGGGACCGGCTGGGAGTACAGGGTCAACAGGAACGAGACCCTCTTCGTGGAACTCCGCTATGTGAACGTTCTTAACGAGGGTCCCAACTTGGCGTTCTTCCCCCTCCGTATCGGCGCGACCTTCAAGTTTTAACGCAGAACCGACGGCTCTCTCAAGGATGAGAGGAGTCCCCGGGCGGCGGCGTAGCCGGAGCTCCAGGCCCACTGGAGGTTGAACCCTCCGCAGTCGCCGTCCACGTCCAACACCTCGCCGCAGAGAAAGAGGCCCGGAAGGATTCGGGATTCCAGGCTCTCCGGGTTCACCTCCTGGGTGTCGATTCCTCCCGCGGTGACCTGGGACTCCTTCCATCCGAGGGTACCGGTGACGGGGAAGGACCAAGTCTTCACCGTTTCCGCCAGGCGGAGCGCCTCCTGTGGTGTCGGGGAGGGGGAGCTCTGGGAGGGATCGATTGAGGCTTCCCTGAGGAGGGGGAGAAGGAACCTCTTGGGGAGAAGGCCGACCATCCGCTCTGAGAGAGGGGTTCCGGGGCGGACGGCCCGACGTCTCTCCAGCAGGTGGACCGTCTCCTGGAGTGAGAGCTCCGGAAAGAGGTCCAGGGAGACCGTGGGGAGCCGTTTGCAAAGGAGAAGCCTGGAGGCTTCCCGGCTCAGGGCCAGCACCGGAGGGCCCGAGAGGCCGTAAGAGGTGAAGAGAACCTCTCCGGAGGCCTCGCCTCGGATCTCCCGACCCTCCTTCAGGAGGAGGCGTCCCCTCCACTTCTGCCCCTGAAGGGCCCCCAGGTAGGGTGAGGAGCTTCGGAGCTGAACCAAGGCCGGGAAGGGCTCGATCAAGGTATGCCCCAGGATGCGGAGGAGTTCATAACATCGACCGTTGGACCCGAGCTGGGGCGAAGCCTTTCCCCCGCAGGCCATGAGGACCCGTTGGGCCTGGAGAAACCCCGAGGGAGTCTCCAACCTGAAGCCGGATCTCTCTTTCCGCAGGGTCGTGAGCTCGTGGGAGGCGAGGACCTTCATCCCGAGGCGTTCCCCTTCGAAACGGAGCGTGTCCAGGACCGCCGAAGCCTGGCCGCAGAGGGGGAAGACCTTCCCCTCCTCCTCTTCATGCCACTCCAAACCGAGGTTGCGAAAGAACAGGAGAGTCTTCTCCACGGGAAAAGAGGCGAGAACCTGTTCCAGGAACCCTCGGGGAGCGCCATGAAAACGGCGGGGATCACAGGAGAGGTTGGTGAGGTTGCACCGACCGTTGCCGGTTGCCAGGAGCTTCTTTCCCACCCGGTCCATCCTCTCCAGAACCGTCACGGGGACTCCCTGGGAGAGGAGGATCAGAGAGGCCATCAGCCCCGAGGCTCCTCCGCCGACGACGACTACGGGGCAACTGCCGAGGGAGGGGAGGGGGCTCATCTGGGGAGAGGTTTATGGTGGTAGAGGTAGCGTTTGATCTTCTTGGTGGCCGTTTTCTCGAAGGGCTCTTCCTGGAGATAGCAGCGACGGATGCGGGAGAAGGGGGGGAGAAGGGTGTTGGTCTCTTCCCGAATCTCTTCCAGAATCTCGTTCATCGTCCTTTCGCACTCTTTCTCCGAGAGCCCTCGAAGCTTGGGTTCCAACAGCTCGAAATCCAGGTTCACCAGGGCGTCCACATGTCCGTCGTTCTCTACGGCGAGAGACTCTTGGACCAGAATGTGGCTGTTGAGCTTCTCTTCGATCACCTCGGGGTAGATGTTCTCGCCGCTGGAGCCGAGGAACATGTTCTTGGAACGACCTTTGATGAAGAGGAAACCGTCGCCGTCCATGAGGCCCAGGTCGCCGGTCTTGAACCACCCGTCAGGGGTGAGAACCTCGTCGGTGATGCTCTTGTTCTTGTAGTACCCCTTCATCACGTTGGGACCTTTGGCCCAGATCTCTCCGACGCCGGTTCGAGGGTCAGGGTCGACGATCTTCAGGGAGACCTCGGGGATGGCGTAACCGCAGGAGCCCAGCCTGGTCTCTTTGACGAGCTCTCCTGTGAGCAGGGGAGCCGTTTCGGTGAGGCCGTAGCCGGAGACATAGGGGAAGCCGCCCTTCTTCATGAAGGTCTCCACGTCGGAGTTCATGGCCGCTCCTCCGAAGGCGACGAACTTCAGCTTCCCGCCCAGAAACTCGAAGATCTTCTTGGCGGCTTTCCGATAGACCACGTGTCTGAGGAGGGGGGTCTTCATGACCCCTCGGATGAGGAGGTTCTTCGTCAGGAGAGGCTGAACCTTCTTCTTGTAGATCTTTTCGATGATCAGGGGGACCATCCCGATCACCGTGGGCTTGACGATTTCACAGGCCCTCTTGATGGCTTGAGGGGTAGGAGCCTTGTCGCTGTAGTAGACAGAACTCCCCTTGGAGAGGGGGAGGAGGAAGGCCAGGGTGCACTCGTAGGCATGGGAGAGGGGGAGCATGGAGAAGAAACGGTCCTCTTCGACGATGGGAACCGTGCCGGAGGTGGAGACGACGTCGGAGACGATGTTCTTGTGGGTGAGCATCACCCCTTTGGAGAGGCCCGTGGTGCCGGAGGTGTAGATGATGGCGGCAAGATCGTCTTCGGCGGGATCCTGGGAGATGAGGCCCGTCTTGCCGATCAACCCGTAGAAGAGGGAAGAGGCCTTCTCGACAGCCGAATCCAAGTAGTGGGTGAAGGCGGGGATGATCAGCTCCCCGTCCTGGAAGTTGAAGTCGTCCAGGGCGATGACGTGGCGGAGGGTGCGGCAGTATTCGAAGGAGATCTTCTCGATCTGTCTTCGGGTGGCGAAGAGGATTCGGGAGTCCGAGTGGTTCAGGATGGTCTTGATGTCCTCGGAGGGGAAGTCGGGAAGGATGGGAACGACGACGGCGCCCATGGTTGTGACCGCAAGATAGGCGATTCCCCAGTGGGGGGAGTTCTCGCCAAGGATGGCCACCTTGTCACCCTTGGTGACTCCAAGCTCCTTGAGCTGGGAGGAGAGGGCGCCCACCCTTCTGCCCAGTTCGAAGTAGGTGAAGCTCTCCCCTTCGACGTTGGCCAGGGATGTTCTGTGGGGGTGGCGGCTGATCGACTCTTCCAGCAACTCTTTGATGGTTCTTTTCGTGTAACGGAGCATGAAGTCGTGCAGTGGGTTGTTCATGCCGAAAATTATACGTCCTCGTGAGAAAAAAAGCAAACCCGGCGGGCGTCAAAGAAAACCCCGGTCTGGAAGGAAGGATAAAGACAACGTAAGCGGGACAAGGAAGAAAATGATCTTCCCAGAAAACGTCAAAAAGAGGAAGGGGGTTCCCCTCCCTTTCCTCCGAGAGGGGGGGGCGGGAAGGGGACTCCGGCCTCTTTGAGCCTTCGGTGGAGCTCTTTGATCAGGAGGTGCTTGACAAGGAACTGTTGGTTGTAGTCTTGGACCGTCACGAAGAGCTTGACGGGGACGGCTCCCTCCCGGAAGTCTTGGAACCGGACGGTTCCTGGGTCACCGGTGAAGACCCCGGGGAGTCGGCCTCTCAGGGCGTCGAATCCTTCCAGGATGATCGATTCGACACGGTCCAGATCGCTCTGGAAGGCCACCAGCAGAGTGATCGATACGGTGAGGGGCGGTGAGGGGAGGGAGAAGTTGGTGAGAATCGACCCGGCGACCTTGGAGTTCGGGACGACCACAAGGTTGCCTGCGGCGGTCTTCAGCGTCGTGTTCCTCCAGTTGATGTCCTGAACCTCTCCCTCCTCTCCAGTCTCCAGCTTCACCACGTCTTTCGGTTTGATCTGCTCCGAAAGGATGGTGGAGAGTCCGGAAAAGAAATTTGACAAGGTGTCCTGAAGGGCCAGGGCGACCGCCAGGGCGCCGATTCCCAACCCCGTCAGGACAGGGGTGACCGAGACTCCCCAGTATTGAAGGACGCCCAGGGCACCGAGAACGATCACCGTGGCTCCGGAGAGGTTGGAAATCAGGGACGTTGTGGGGACCAACCCCTGGGAGGGGGCCGTGAAGCGACGAACGAAACGGTTCGTCAGGGAAGAGAGGGCGAAGGTGAAGGAGAGGATCAGGAGGGAGACGACCACCCTCTCCGCCAGGCGGAAGAGGTGAGGGGAGAGGGAGGAGAGGGAGAGGGCCCCGTAGAGTCCGGCCAGAGAGAACCAGAAGGGCACCTTCCGACCGATGGACCCGAGGAGAATCTCCTCGTCTTTCCAGTGCCGGATTCGGCAGAGTCGGCGGATCGTCTTTCTCAGAACCAGGTCGATAAGGAGCCCCAGGAGGAGAGATCCGAGGAAGACTCCGGCGGCGAGAGCCCCACGGTCGAGAGAAGAGTAGAGAAGGTGGCCTTTCATGTTCCTATTCCCTGAAATCTCTTAGCACAGAGGGGGCGGGATGTCAAAGCCGGGCCATGAGGGGGTGGCTCAGACGGATCTCCGGGAAGAGGCGCCTGGTTCTCTCCTCCTCCAGGGCAAGGGAGTCGAAGAGGGTCAGATCGCACAGGAGGTCTTCTCCCTCCAGAAGGGAGAAGAGTCTCTCCTGGCGGACGCCTTTCAGGTAGAGAGGCTCTTCCGCCTCCGCCAGCCTGAGGGTCCTCTCCGGATCTTCGCCGGTGTCCAAGAGGTAGAGGGGCCAATGCTCCTGAAGCTCCCGTAGGTCGTAGCCTTCGAGAACCTGGGAGGGGAGAATCAAGGCGAAACGGACGTGGAGAAGCGGGGGAGGCGAGAAGAAGGGGGCGTAGTCGCGGCTGAGGAAGTGGGTGGGGGGAAGGGGGAGGGAGGAGACCCAGGAGTCCAAAGCCTCTCGGGAGGGTGGGGAGGGAAGCTCCAGAAGGACGGTGAAGATGTTGAGGGGGTGTTTTCTGAACACCTCTTTCAGGGAAGAGGAGAGAGGCTCTTGCCAACCTCTGCAAGAGGGAAGGCGGAAGTGGAAGGTCAGGTTCTCCCCCAGCGGGGAGGGGAGGGGAGGAAGGGTAGGGGTTTCGAGGATGAACTTTCCCAAGACACCCTGGGAGGGGGTTGTGGATCCTGAGGGGTCTGTGGCCAGAAGGGGAGGGGGTAAGGGCGCTAGATCGATGTCGAAGAGGTCCTGAGCGAAGAGGAGCTCTTCGTAGAGCCTCCCGGCGGGGAAGGAGGGGGTTTGCCGGACGTAGTAGGGGGGGAGAGGGTCGTAGAGAAGATTCCACTCCGGGGCCATCTTCCTGTAACGGGTTCCTGGGAGGAGGGAGAGGGGGAAGACCTGGATGTCCCTGTCCAAACCCGCCGCCTTGACCCTCTTGGCGGATTTACGGAACCCCTCGGGGGTATCCCCGGGAAGGCCCGCGATCAGGTCTACCTTGACTCTCACCCCCCGGTCCGTGAGCTTACGGCAATTCTCAAGAAAGCGGGGGACCACCTGGGAGCGCCCCATGAGCCTGAGCGCCTCGGGGGTGATGCTCTGAAGCCCTGCCTCGACACCCTTGAGGTTCATCTGTTCCAGAAGCGAGATCTGAGAATCCGTCAGGAGGTCGGCCCGCAACTCCGTGTGAAACTCCAACACCCTTCCGGGGTTTTCCTCCTTGAGAAGCTTCAGGAGTTCCTCAAACTCGGGCTGAACGTTGAAGGAGGGGTCCAGGAGGAAGATCTCCCTGGCCATTCCCCGCTCCCTGGCCAGGCGGAGGGTCTTGCGGAGGCAGGAACGGGGGAGGGGGTGGATCTGGGGGTAGTGTTTGTTGTAGACACAGTAACCGCACTGGAAGGGACACCCCCGAACGGTTTCGATAAAGAGGGGCTCCCCGGGAAGGGGTTCCAGAACTCCTGCCAGGTAGGGGTTGAGGCCTTTGTGGAAGCGCCTTAGAGGGCGAAGGGCCCTGGGGGGGACAAGCCTCCCCTCACGGTTCCGCCAGAGGACGCCGGGAACCCTCTCGGGGGGGACCCCCTTCAAGAGAAGAGAGAGGGCTCTCTCCCCTTCGCCGATGACTCCGGTCTGGAAGAGGGGCTCTTGGGCGAGGAGGGGGTTCTCCTCTGTTACCTCGGGACCGCCGAAGAGGAAGACCGTTTCCGGTCTCTCCTCGTGGATCCGACGAACCACGGCCAGGCTCTTCTCGATGTTCCAGAGGAAGAGGGAGAAGCCGACGGTCTCGGGCCTCTCCTGGAGGACCCTCTTGGCCACATCTTCGGCGCAGAGGAAGTCCGCCTCCCGTCTGGGGAGGATGTCCAGGGCCCAGGTTCCGCCGACGGAGGGAACGCTTTGGGCGTAGGCCTTAAGGTAGGCCGGGCCCAGGGGGATGTTCCCCTTCTCCTCCAGGGGGTTGAGCCTGGGAAGGGCCAGCTGGAGGAGGAGGGCCCTCTTCATCTTTCCTCCCTCCCCTGGGACTCCTCTCTGGAAGGGGAGTGAAGGTGGATGGTCCTGGTTGGGAAGGCCGTTTCGATTCCCTCGCTCCGAAGGGCCTTGAGAAGGGTGAGAGCGACCCACTGCTGGAGGTCCATGAAGAGGCCGAAGTCGGGTTCGGTGACCCAGTAGACGACCTCAAACTCCAGGGCCGAAGGCCCGAAGCCCTTGAAGTGGGCCCTCTCGAAGCGGAGCCTCTCCGGACCCCGGAGGAGGTCGGAGATCATCTGGGGAAGCCTCTCAACCTTCTCTGTGGGTGTGTCGTAGGAGACTCCCAACGTGAGAAGGACGCGGCGCTCCCTCATGTTCCGGTAGTTGGAGATTCTACACTTCAGCAGGTCCGAGTTGGCCACCACGAGCTCTTCACCGGAGAGACTCCTCAGGCGGGTGGTCTTCAGGCCGACGTGCTCGACCCTCCCTTGAAGGCCGTCGAAGGCAATGGAATCTCCGATGATGAAGGGCTTGTCCAGAACGATGGAGAGGGAGGCGAAGAGGTCACCCAGGATGTTCTGGGCCGCCAGGGCCACGGCGATGCCGCCGATCCCCATGCCGGCGATCAACCCCGTGACGTTGACTCCCAGGTTGTCCAGGGCGAGAAGGAGGAGGACGGTCCATACCGCCAGTTTTCCCAGGAAGGCCAAGGCTCCCATGGTAGTGACCGCCGCCGCGTCCTCCCGGAGCTTCTCCTCTTTGTACCTCTCCAGCCAGAAGCGAATCGCCGTCGTCGCCCAGAGCCCTACCTGAAAGAAGATGATCAGGGCTGTCAGGGAGAGAAGAAGCCGAGAGAGTCTGGGGGGGAGGGTCAGGGAGAGGGAGGCGACGTGGAGGGAGACGAGGAGGAAGAGGGTGTGGCGGGTCCGTTCCAGCTCCTGGACGATCAGGTCGTCGACCTTGGTCTTGGTCTTGGCAGCGAGCTTGCGCAACCTTTTCAGGAGAAAGACCCGGATGAGCTCCAGCAGGGTGTAGAGGAGGAGGAATTCCCCTAGGGAGACGGCCCAGTTCAAGAGGGTGTTGTTCCAAAAGAATCGGTTCCAGAAGCCCATGCTCTCCTCCCCGACTACCTTACCCCGCAGGAGGGGATCTGTAAAGGGGAGGATCTCTCCTGGTGAGAAAATTGCCTCTCCCTCTTGACTCCTTCCGGGGGGTGCGATACTATATCGTCATGCGATATAACGGAAAACGATATAAAAGGAGTGACTACAACGTTGAAGAGTGAAGAAGAGAGAGCCCTCGGGTATCTCCCCTTGACGGAGAGCACCTTTGCGATTCTTGCCTCCCTCGGGAATCCCCTCCACGGTTACGGGATCATGGTGAAGGTCGCAGAGGTGACGGGCGGAGAGATCCGCCTCGGTCCGGGAACCCTCTACGGGGCCCTGACGAAGCTTCTCAAGGAGGGGCTCCTGGAGAAGGCCGGGGAGGAGAACGGTGGGGAACGGAAGAAGCTTTACCTTCTCACCCCTCTGGGGAGAAGGGTAGTGGCTTTGGAGTCTGAACGGCTGGAAAGGTTGAGTCGATGGGGACGGGAACTCCTGTCCCGGGAGGGATGATGGAAGAGAAGAGAGTCTGGAAGTTTTTTTTCGCCTGGAACGATTGGAAAGAGGAGGAGTGGTTGGGAAGGATGGCCGCTGAGGGGTGGCACCTCCTGCGCGTCTCCCCTTTCCTCTACAGGTTTCGCAAGGGGGAACCCGCCGATCTCGTCTTCCGTCTCGACTACCGCTCGGGGTTTCAGCGTGACCGGGAGGAGTACCTCTCCCTCTTTCGGGAGGCCGGATGGGAACACCGGGGAGAGATGGGGGGGTGGCAATACTTTTCAACACCTCGGGGCGACGGGAAGCGGACTCCGGAGATCTATACGGACAACCCTTCCCGAGCGGCCAAGTACATGAGGCTTCTTTTCCTTTTCTTTCTCCTGCTGTTGCTCCAGATCAATTCGTTCAGACACTTCTTCCTCTCCCGAAGAACCTTTTCCAACCCAGGAGATCAGGCTTTGTTCACGGGGATGAAGATCTGCGTGGGGTTCTTCCTTATCGTCATGCTCTACGCCCTTATCCGTGTCGGGCTCTTGGTGGTTCAACTGAGGAAGGGAGGAGGGGTGCCCTTCGATCGCTCCTAACCTCGACGCTCTGGGAGGGTTTCTTCCGACGGGGCCGGAAGGAACCGTTCCGGTGTTCAGAAATCTGGAGGCGCCTTTCCGTATAAAACCCTAAGCCTCTCTCCCCATCTTTCCCTGTTTATCGAGACTCTTGGACCTTGCCTCTTCAATGGGAAAGCCTCATTGATCAATGTTTTTAACCATCGTATCCCAGAAAGGTCCTCGCTCTAATGGGAGATAATGTTTGGCTGTTTTAAACGTTTTTATGTTCGTTTGAACTGGACTTGACAATAATGGGGCTTTCAGGCAGACTATAGAAGAACCACCTTCGTTCCGAACGGAGGGGCCGGTCCGGCCGAAAGGGAGCCGGAGCCCCGATCCGGCCTCGGAGACCTGGAGGCGGTCGACAAACCAACAAACGAGGTGATACGATGTCTCGCTACACGTCCCAAGAACTGATGGAAATGGAACACCGCTACGGCGCCCACAACTACCACCCCCTGGAGGTCGTGATCTCCAAGGCCGAGGGTATCTGGGTCGAGGATCCCGAAGGCCGTCGTTACATCGATATGCTTTCGGCCTACTCAGCCGTCAACCAGGGCCACCGCCACCCTAAGATCATAAAGGCCCTCAAGGATCAGGCCGACCTGCTCACCCTGACCTCCCGTGCCTTCTTCAACGACCGCTGGCCCGTCTTCGCCAAGAGACTCTCCGAGGTCACCGGCAAGGAGATGATCCTCCCCATGAACACAGGGGCCGAGGCCGTGGAGACCGCCATCAAGACCATGCGCAAGTGGGGTTACCTGGCCAAGGGCGTCGAAAAGGATAAGGCGGAGATCATCGTCTTCAGCGAAAACTTCCACGGGAGGACCACGACGATCATCTCCTTCTCTGTGGATCCGGATGCCCAGGAGAACTACGGACCCTTCACCCCGGGCTTCGTCGTCGTGCCCTACGACGATGTGGAGGCCGTGGAGAGAGCGGTCAACAAGAACACCGTGGGAATTCTCGTCGAGCCCATTCAAGGAGAGGCGGGTGTGGTGGTTCCCAAAGAGGGATTCCTGAAGGGTTTGGAGAGAATCGCCAAGAAGAACAACGTCCTGTTGGCGGTCGATGAGATTCAGACGGGCTTCTGCCGTACCGGAAAGACTTTCGCTTTCCAGCACGAAGGGATCGACCCCGACATCATCATCATGGGGAAGGCCTTGGGTGGAGGAGTCTTTCCTGTCTCCGCCGTCGCCGCGGATAAGAAGATTCTCGGTGTCTTCCAACCCGGGACCCATGGTTCCACCTTCGGCGGGAACCCCCTGGGATGCGCGGTGGCCCTCGCCGCCATCGACGTCCTGATGGAGGAGAAGTTGGCCGACAAGGCGGCCGAACTGGGAGCCTACTTCATGGAGGGGATCCGGAAGATCAACTCCCCGAAGATCAAGCTGGTCCGCGGAAAGGGACTTCTCATCGGTGTGGTGCTCAACGAAACCGCCGGTAAGGCGAGGATCTACACCACCGCCCTGAAGGAGAAGGGACTCCTCTGCAAGGAGACCCACAACTGGATCATCCGTTTCGCCCCCCCTCTGGTCATCACCAAAGAGGAGATCGACCTGGCTTTGGGCAAGATCAAAGAGGTCTTAGGTTGACAAAGGTTTGAGCCGAAAACGGAAGGGCCCGATCCACCCGGATCGGGCCCTTTTTTTTTCTCTCCTCTCCCGAGGGATGGCTCCTTCCAACTCCCCAGAAGGTCTCCTCCAGGGGCCGATGGTCCCTTCGGACACATCCCCGAGAATCGTCCTCCTCCGTTGACAGGGGGAGAGGGGGATTGTAAAATTTTCCCGAACCCCATGCCCCTCTTTATTGGGGTTCACCGGTGGTCTCGACACTTCGAGAGGCGTTTGAGGGAGGGAAGATGGGAAAAAATTCTTGGAGAAGGGCTTCTATGGGTGTTCTTCTGGCGCTCCTTCCCCTTCTTGTCGGTGGAGGAGATCAGTGGCCTATGGGCAGGCCCCCCAGACCAGCCAGGGCCGGAACGATCGTTCAAAACGTCGATATCTCCTACTCCTATCCCGGGATGGCCGGTTACGGTCCCGGCGTCTACCTTGAGGTCTATGGGTTCGACTTCATCGACGTTCCCTTCCCCACGGAGATCACCATCACCCTTCAGGTGGCCTCCATGCCCGGCGGCTTGCCTCTGCGCTTTTCCTGGGAGCCCGATCCGGGGCTGAGCGGATGCCCCTTGTCCCAGATGAGGCCCAGCCCGGGAGCCCCCTGTTACCCCCTCGAGTTTCACGGGGTTCAGGGGCAGAGGGTTATTAGAAACCTCGACCGGAGTGCCCTGGCCGCCAACGGGAGACGCTGGAGGGTGAGGCTTCTTGCCGAGACCCTTGCCGGGGTTCCCGCCGGTAGCTACAGGGTGAAGGGGAGTGTGAACATCGAGCAGAGAAGACTCTTCGGGAGGTGATCCCGAAGGGGATCTTGACTTTCCTCTCCCGGGACCTTAGAGTAGTTCGATGAGGCTTCCATGGATCTGACCTACTCTCTAGACGGCTCCCTCTTGCGAAGGTTCCCGGGTTTCGTCCGGGGCGTCGTGGTCGCCCGGGGCGTGAAGAACTCCCCCCTTTCCGATGTGACTGCCCTCTTGCGGGAGACAGAGGAAACGTTGCGTCGGACCTTGACGGGGGAGACCCTGAAAGAGGATCCGAGAATCCTCTCTTGGCGGGAGGCTTTTCGGGGGATGGGGATGAAGCCGGGGGATTTTCGCCCCTCCGCAGAGGGGATGCTCCGAAGGGTCTTGAGGGGCCAGGCTCTTCCCTCTGTCAACCCTCTCGTGGACATCGGCAACATCGTCTCCCTGAGGCGCCTCTTCCCAGTGGGGTGCCATGCCGTCGACAGGCTGGAGGGGAATCTGGAGATGAGAGAGGCCCAAGGCACCGAGACCTTTCTCCCCTTCGATTCGGAGAGCGTCGAGCACCCGGAGCCGGGGGAACCGGTCTTCCTGGAGGGGAACCTGGTCCTGACGAGGCGCTTTTGCTGGAGACAGGGGCGGCGTACGCTGACTCTCCCCGACACAACCGCCGTAGAGTTCAACGTCGACGCGCTCCCTCCCTCGGTTCAAGAGGAGGTGGAAGCGGCGTGCCGGGAGATCGAGGAGCTTGTAGTCCGCTTCTGCGGGGGGAGCGTCCGCCACGAGGTTCTCCACGAAGGGCACCGGCGGATGGTCCTGCTGACTCCCCAAGAGGGCCTTTGAACCTGCGAATCGGCGTCATCAACATCATGCCCAAGGCCGAAGGGTACGAGAAGCCCCTTCTGGAGACTCTGGGGATGACAGGGTTCAAGGTTCAGCCTCTCTGGATCAGACTCTCGACGCATGCCTACAGGAGTTCGGACCCTCTCCACCTGAAGAGACACTACTGCGTCTTCTCAGAGGCTCAGAGGCACGGTCCCCTGCACGGCCTGATCCTTTCGGGGGCTCCGGTGGAGAAGATCCCCTACGAAGAGGTGAACTATTGGCCCGAACTCTCCTCGATCCTCGACCTGGCGGGAGGGGAGATCCCCTCGGTCCTCGGACTCTGCTGGGGAGGCCTTGCCCTGGCCAAGCGCCTGAGGGTGGAAAAGGAAATCTACCCGCGAAAACTCTTCGGCGTCTTTCAGACGAGGAACCTCGATCCCCGGGACCCGTTGATGGAGGGCGTCGGCGAACTCTTTCCCTGTCCCCAGAGCCGTTACGCCGGCTTTCGTCAAGCCGACGTGGAGCGAGCCGAGAGAGAGGGGACCTTCAAGGCCCTGGCCTGGTCGAAGGAGACCGGGACCACCCTCTTCCGTACACCGGACTTCCGCTTCGTCGGACACATCGGTCATCCAGAATACCCGACCGAACGCCTAGCCTTGGAGTACTTCCGGGACAAGGCCAAGGGATTGGCCGACGTCTGCGGACCCGTCGGCTATGACCCGGACCATCCGCTGAACACTTGGGGGCAGGCGGGTGTCGCCTTCTTTCGGGGGTGGTTGAGGCTCCTCGCCTCGCTCGCGGAGGGATCGGCCGACGAAGGCGAAAGACCCTGATCCCTGGGAGTGGAGGGAGGGCCTCTCTGTTGGAGGGAAAGCTTTATTGACATTCCCTGGGAAAAAGAATAAACTCAAAATCTATGAGAATATCACTCTCGGAGATCACCTTACTGGTTTGCGCGCTGGGCTTCCTCTTCCTCGTAGGCTCCTTGTTCCCTTTGATTCGCTCTTTGACACGAGCCTCTAAGGAATTGGAGGAAACCATACGTTCCGCCAGGGAGACGCTGAGAAAACTTGACGGAACAGTGGAGAGGGTCAACGCCGAATTGGATGGAGTCGACAGAATCATCGTTCACACCTATTCGGCTATCGGAACGACCCTGCAGACCCTGAAATCCCTGCAGAACCGTTTGCTTTCTCCCTCTCTCAGTGTCCTGAGTATGATTCCCGCCCTGAAGATCGGCTGGAACTTCATCGCCAAGAGGAAAAAGAAAAAATCGGAGTCTTCATAAAGAGACAAAAGATAAAAGGAGGAAACTATGTCGGAAAAAAGGGGTAACTGTGCCGTAACCGTTGGTGTCTCTTTCCTTACCGGTGCCCTTATCGGGGCCGGAGTCGCCCTTCTCTTCGCTCCTGTCACCGGGAAGGAAGCCCGGGAGATCATCGGCGATAAGATGGAGGATATGAAAGAGGAGATCAAGAAACTGGAAGAGAAGCTCGTCCACGTGAAGAAGAATTTCAAACGGGAGAGCGACGGGCTGGAAGGCTGAACTCTCTTCACTCTTGATTAAGGAGAAACCATGGAGATCATTGATATTTTTGCGAGAGAGATTCTCGATTCCCGCGGCAACCCCACTGTGGAAGTGGAGGTGACACTGGAGGACGGAAATGTTGGTCGGGCCGCGGTTCCCTCGGGAGCCTCCACGGGAATCCATGAGGCCCTGGAGCTGAGGGACTGCGACAAGAGCCGTTTCCTCGGGAAGGGAGTGCTGAAAGCCGTTGAGAACGTCAACACCATCATCGCCCCTGAGCTTCAGGGGGAGACGGTCTTCAACCAGAGAGAGATCGACAGCCTGATGCTGGAGTTGGATGGGACGGAGAACAAGAACCGTCTCGGAGCCAACGCTATCCTCGGCGTCTCCATGGCCTGTGCCAGAGCGGCCTCTACTGTTCTGAACCTTCCCCTGTACCGTTACCTGGGGGGAGTGAACGCCCATATCCTCCCCACACCGTTGATGAACATCGTCAACGGAGGCGCCCACGCCGACAACAGCCTCGATTTTCAAGAATACATGCTCGTTCCCGTGAAGGGAGAACTCTTCGCCGAAGGCCTTCGGATGGGATCCGAGGTCTTCCACGTCTTGAAGAAGATTCTCAAGGAAAAAGGCTACAGCACGGGAGTCGGGGATGAGGGAGGATTCGCGCCGGACCTGAAGAACAACGAAGAGGCCCTGGAGCTGATCACCCAAGCCATAGAGAAGGCCGGCTACATTCCCGGCGAGGACGCCTTCCTCGCTCTCGACGTCGCCGCTTCCTCTTTTTACGAAGATGGTAAATACCAGTTTAAGTGGTCGACCAAGGAGACCTTCGATTCGGAAAAATTGGTCCGTTACTACGAGAACCTCTTGACCAAATACCCCATCATCAGCATCGAAGACGGTTTGGCCGAGGATGACTGGGAGGGTTGGAGCACTCTGACCACGGCCCTGGGCGACAGAGTTCAGCTGGTAGGGGACGATCTTTTCGTGACAAACCTCGACAGAATCCGTCAAGGCGTTGAGAAGGGAGTCGCCAACTCCATCCTCATCAAGCTCAACCAGATCGGAACTTTGACAGAGACCATCGACGTGATCGAGTATGCCCGTAACCAGGGTTATTCTTCCGTCGTCTCCCACCGTTCCGGGGAGACCGAGGACAGCTTCATCGCCGATTTGACCGTGGCCATGGGCACCGGGATGATCAAAACCGGTTCTATCAGCCGATCGGAACGTATTTCCAAATACAACCAGCTCCTGAGAATCGAAGAGGAGCTCGGGGATGTCTCGCTCTTCGCAGGACTCTCCCCCTTCCGTATTCCCGCTCTCTGATCCGCCGCTTCTGGAGATAAGGGGCCTTCACCTCCGCAAGGAGGGAGGGCCCCTTCTGCGGGACCTTTGGCTCAAGGTTCTGGCCTGTGAAGGGGGGAGCTTGGTGGGTCCCTCGGGCGCGGGAAAGAGCCTTCTGGCCGACCTGATCCTCGGCTTTATCCCTTCGGGCTTCCAAGTGGAAGGGACACTTCTCTGGAGAGGAGAAAAGCTCCCTCTTCCCCAGGGCCCTCTTCCCCTCCGGGGGCGCCAGATCTCCTACCTTCCCCAGACGCCGGAGGAGTGCTTCGACCCCTGTCAGACGGTGGAGAGACACCTGAGGGAGTTCACGGCGGCTCTGGGAGTGGCCTTCGATCGACAAAAAACCCTGCAAGCCCTGCGCCTTCTCGACCTTCCCGACCGCACCCTCTCCAGGTACCCCTTCGAACTCTCCTCGGGGATGCTCCAGAGGGTCGCCCTGGTGAGGACTCTCTCAACGCCCGCTCAGCTTCTGGTCCTGGACGAACCGACCTCCTCCCAGGACGAGGAAAGGTCTTCACTGATGCTCAAACTTCTTCTTCGGGAGCAGAAGATCCGGAGGTTCTCCTTCCTCATGATCACCCATAAGTGGAGAGAGGCCTCTTCCCTTTCAGGGCCTCACAGGGTCATGAGAAAGGGGGAGCTCTTGGAGGAGAACCGGGCTCTCTTCCAGGGGGCTTTTCATCCCTGGAGTCGGGAGTGGCTCAAGGGGGGGAGCGGTGAGGGGGAACCCTCCAGGGAGGGGTGTTTCTGGAGAGAACGGTGCCTTCAAAAGGAGCGTTGTCTTGAGGCTCCCCTCAGGAAGGAGCTTCCCGGAGGGTGGGTCAGATGCGCTTACCCCTGCTCCCAGGAGCCGCCGGCTTCCTGAAAGAGCCGAAGAAACTCCTCTTGAGAGAGAACGGGGACCTTGAGGGAGAGGGCTTTCGCTAACTTGGAGCCCGCCGCCTCTCCGGCGACGACGAAGGAGGTCTTCCCGCTGACAGATCCGGTTGCCTCTCCGCCCAGGGAGCGGACCATGGCTTCGGCCTCACGGCGTTCCAAGGAGGGGAGTTCTCCGGTGAAGACGAACTTCATTCCCTTCCAGGGGAGAGAGAGCTGTTGAGAGGGTTCAGGGGGGGAGGGAGAGACTCCCACTTCGGCGAGTTTCTCCAGAAGGGTCAGGTTGGAAGGGTCTGAGAAGAAGGATCTAAGGCTCTGGGCCACCTTCTCCCCCACTTCCGGCACCGTGAGGAGCTCCTCCTGAGTGGCCGAAGAGAGGGCCTCCAGCGTGGGAAAACGCATGGCCAGGTCCCGAGCGGTAACCTCTCCGACCAGGCGGATGCCCAGGCCGTTGATCAACCGGGCCAGAGGGTTCTTCTTGCTCTCTTGCAAGGCGTTGAGGATCTTGGCGCCGCTCTTCCTCCCCATTCTCTCCAAGGTTTCCAGCTCGTCGAGCCTGAGGGTGTAGAGATCGGCCGGGTCCTTGACCATCCCTTTCTCCAGAAGCTGGTCGACCAGGGCCTCCCCGAAGCCGTCGATGTTCATGGCGTCCCGGGAGACGAAGTGAAGGAGCGACTCCCTCAGGCGGGCGGGGCAGGAGAGGTTGGGACACCTCCAAACGACCTCTCCCTCAGGCTTTTCCAGGGGGGAAGCGCAGATAGGGCAAAGGTCGGGCATGGTGAAAGGGGTCTCGTTCCCCTCCCGTCTCTCTTTCACGACCGCGGTCACCTTGGGGATGACGTCGCCGCTCTTGACGACCCAGACCCAGTCGCCGACCCGGATATCCTTTCTTCGGATCTCCTCGGCGTTATGGAGAGTCGCCCGGGAGATTGTGCTTCCGGCAAGACGGAGGGGTTCGAGGTTCGCCACGGGAGTGACCGCACCGGTTCGGCCGACCTGGAGCTGTATGGAGAGGATTCTGCTGATTCCCTCTTCCGGGGGGAACTTGTAGGCCACCGCCCACCTGGGAAACTTCGATGTGGAGGAGAGGACTTTTTGAGCGGCGATATCGTCGACTTTAAAGACGATCCCGTCGACATCGTAGTCTAGGGAGTCCCTGAGCCTGCCGGCCTCTTCGATGAACTCCGTCATCTCCTGGAAGGATGAGAGGGAGCGGCTGAGAGGGTTCGTGCGGAAGCCTAACTCCCTCAGGAGGGAGAGGTTTTCCCGATGGGAGGGACGGGGCTCGGCGCCGTCGAAGAAGAGGGAGTAGAGAAAGATCTCCAGGTGGCGGTTTGAGACCTCCCGAGGGTCCAAGAGGTGCACCGTTCCGGCCGCCCCGTTGCGGGGGTTGGCGAAAGGTTCCTCGCCCCTCTCTTCCCTGAGACGGTTCATCGTCTCAAAGGAGCCCCGGGGAAGGTAGACCTCCCCTCTGGCCTCAACGGAGCCCCCTTCCGGTATGCGGAGGGGAAGGGAACGGATAGTACGGACATTGGATGTTACATCGTCTCCCTTCTCCCCATCCCCCCTGGTGACGGCCCTCTGGAGCGTTCCGTCCCGGTAGTGGAGGGAGATGCTCAACCCGTCGATCTTCAACTCGCCCACGAAGAGGGGCGGAGAATGGGTGTCCTTGGCGATACGGTTGTAGAACTCCCGGAGCTCGGGGAGGGAGTAGACGTTTTGAAGGGAGAGGAGAGGAATCTTGTGATGGAAGGTTTGAAAACCCTCCACGGGGGCCCCCCCCACTCGTTGAGTGGGAGAGTCCTCCGTAATCAGGTTTGGATACCGTGCCTCCAACTCCTCTAAACGCTTGAGGAGTCGATCGAAATCGGCATCCGTAATAGACGGCCTGTTCTCTACGTAATAACGGTACTCGTGAGACCGTATCTCCCTTCGGAGCGTCTCCAAAGCGAGACGCACATCTTCTTCATCCGAAAGGGGAGTCACCGCCGTCTCAAAGATGCTTTATTTCCCGACCCTCTGCCTGGCACCGGTCATG
>Ga0209099_1001069_pt1 | contig 29586 bp, 28 predicted proteins | sample AD_JPNHW2_MetaG_FD_184430 | JGI IMG/M metagenome (GOLD analysis project Ga0209099, IMG submission 184430) | Active sludge microbial communities of municipal wastewater-treating anaerobic digesters from Japan - AD_JPNHW2_MetaG (SPAdes) (version 2) | ecosystem: Engineered > Bioreactor > Anaerobic... | reverse complement strand
TGTCCGGAGAGTTGGTTTGCTTTTCATGACTTTCAGAATTATCTGCAATTATAACGGAAAAATGTGAGATTGAGTATCAGGCGGCGGGGGACTGGTGACGGGGAGCGGAACGGCCGGGAGCGGAACGGCCGGCGGCGGAGGACTGGCGACGGGGAGCGGAACGGCCGGGAGCGGAACAGCTGGCGGCGGAGGACTGGCGGCGGGGAGCGGAACGGCCGGGAGCGGAACAGCTGGCGGCGGGGAACTGGTGGCCGGGAGCGGAACAGCGGGTGGCGGGGAACAGAACGCCGGGCGGCGGGCAAAGTGTGGCTGAAGGCGGAAAAGCGGGGAGAGTGCAATGCATGCCGTGCATCCCTCCTGCCCTCACCACCAAACCACGATTTTATTTATCTTTGCGCCTTGAAAAACCGGCCAGATGGTCTCCGTAAACAACGTATCACTGCTCTTCGGCAGCTTCGTCCTCCTGGATGAGGTCTCATTCCTCATTACCCGGCAGGAGCGGATCGGTCTGACAGGCAGGAACGGCGCGGGCAAATCAACGCTGATGAAAATCATCGCCGGCCTCCAGGAGCCCACCTCCGGCGCCGTCGAGCGGCCCCGCGAACTCACCGTAGGCTACCTCGAGCAGCAGATGAAGGTCTCCGACACCACCACCGTCCTCGAGGAGGCCCTTACGGCTTTCGCCGAACTCAGGAGCCTGGAACAGGATATAGATGACATGACCCTCGAGATTGCCGAACGGACTGACTACGAGACCGACAGCTACCACCAGCTTCTCGACCGGATGCATACAGCCGGCGAACGGCACAGCATACTGGGAGGAAGCGATTATGTGGCGCTGGCAGGACAGACGCTCAACGGACTCGGTTTCAGCGCGAAGGAATTCAATCGTCCCACCCGTGAACTCAGCGGTGGCTGGCGCATGCGCGTGGAGCTGGCAAAGATCCTCCTCCGCAAACCTGACCTGATACTTCTCGATGAGCCCACCAACCACCTTGACATTGAATCAATTATATGGCTCGAGGGGTTCCTTGAGACCTATCCCGGGGCTGTTGTGCTGGTGTCGCATGACCGCACATTCCTCGACAATGTCACCCGCCGCACAATAGAGATAAGCCTCGGCAAAATCTATGACTACCGGGTCCCATACACAAAATATACCGTACTTCGGCGCGAGCGGCGCGAGCAGCAGACCGCAGCCTACCGCAACCAGCAGAAGATGATCGACGACACCGAGAAATTCATCGAGCGGTTCAGGTACAAGCCCACCAAGGCGGTGCAGGTGCAGAGCAAGATCAAACAGCTTAAGAAGCTGGAACGCATTGAGATAGAAGACGAGGATACCTCCGCGATGAACATCCGCTTCTCACCCGCCCCGAGATCCGGGACGGTGGTGGTGGAAGCAGATGAAGCCTCGAAGCGCTATGGCAGCCACCTGGTGCTCGACAGGGTCTCAATGAAGATCGAAAGAGGAGAAAAGGTTGCTTTCGTGGGCCGGAACGGCGAAGGAAAAACGACACTCGCAAGGATGATCCTCGGCCAGGTCGATTTCGAGGGAACACTGAAACGCGGACACAATGTCAATATCGGTTACTTCGCCCAGAACCAGGATGAGCTGCTGAACGACGATATGACGGTCTTCGAGACGGTAGACAGGATTGCCGTGGGAGACATCCGGACCCGCCTCCGCGATATCCTCGGAGCATTCCTCTTCCATGGTGAGGACATCGACAAGAAGGTGAAGGTCCTCTCCGGCGGAGAACGGTCACGGCTGGCAATAGTGCAGCTTCTGCTGGAGCCATATAACCTGCTTCTCCTCGACGAGCCGACCAACCACCTCGACATCCGCTCAAAGGAGATACTGAAGCAGGCGCTGAAAAAATTCGATGGCACATTAATTGTGGTTTCTCACGACAGGGATTTCCTTGACGGTCTGGTTGAGAAAGTGTACGAGTTCCGCCACAGGAAGATCAGAACGCATCTCGGAGGGATCGCCGAGTTCCTCAGGGCCAGGAAGATAGAGTCGCTCAGGGAGCTTGAGAGGAAGAGCCCGGAGACAGGAAAAGGAAGCGGGACAGTTGGAAAGGGAAGCGCGGTAGCAGGCAAAGGAAGTCCCCTGGCAGGAAAAGGAAGCGCGGCAGCTGGAAAAGGCAGCGCGGCAGCAAGCAAAGGAAGTCCCCTGGCAGGAAAGGGAAACCCGGCAGCAGGAAAAGGAAACGTGGCGCAGGTGAAGGGAAGCCCGGAGACAGGAAAAGGAAGCCCCATGACAGGTAAAGGCCGCGGGACGCAGGCTAAAGACAGCCCGCCTGCAGGAAACGGAAGCCCGCCGGCAGGAAACGAAAGCCCGGCAGCGGAAAAAAACGGGCCGCCAGCCGCAAATGGCAACCAGGGCATGACGAAGGTGGTGTCCCGGGCAAAACCCGGCATTACGTACCAGGAGAAGAAGGAAAACGAACGCGTGCACCGCCGGCTTCAGAAACAGGTAACAGAGGCCGAGGCTCAGATAACGGCCACGGAACACGAAATAGCAGAAATGGATGCACGCCTCGCATCGGGAGACCCGGCAGTGATAAGTGACCCGGCCTTCTACAGCGCATACGAGGAGAAGAAAAAAAGGCTTGAGGCACTGATGGAACAATGGGAGAACGCGCATACAGAGCTCGAGAGCTTCCAGGCGGAATATATGAACAACAATGATACTGTTTGAAAGGAAATACCCGGTTAACATCTTTAATACCGACCTCACCGGACGGCTCAGTCCCGGTGCACTCTTCAGCTTCTTCGAGGACCTGGCGGGTCGTCATGCCGCAGAGCTGGGCTGGGGCCGCGATGACCTGATGGCATCGGGCGGGTACTTCTGGGCGCTCTCGCGAATGCTGGTGAAGATAGAACGCCTCCCGATGGCCTGGGACGAGGTCACCCTCCGCACATGGCCACGCGGCACCGAAACCATCTTCGCCCTGCGCGACCTTGAAATGTATGATGACACGGGCCGCAGAATCGCCGGTGCCTCATCGTCATGGGTGATAGTCGATTACAGCACACGCAAGGCTCAGCGTCCTGACAAGGCGCTCTCGAGCCTGAACCTCCAATTTCCCGAAGCCAGGGCCCTTGATACAAACGCACGCAAGGTGCCATCGCTTCCCCGGGGTGATCATCGCCTGACAAGGCTGAAGGTCAAACTTGACGACATCGACGTAAACAGGCACGTGAACAACGCGAGATATGTGCACTGGGCGGTGAACTGCTATGACCCGGAATTCATCAGCCTCCATACCCCTGACACTATCGAGGTGAACTACCTCCTTGAAGGACATCAGGACGAGATGATAAATATCCTTACCGCTCCCTGCGACGGTGAGGATAATTCATACATACACTCCGTGACCCGTGAGAGCGACAGCACCGAGCTATGCCGTCTGAGAATGAGCTGGAAAGAGAACGGACAATGAAATCTTTATTACCTTTATGCCATGACAATGCGTCTCATCTATAAACCGGCTGCGCTCGCTGCGGTTGTGACAGCGGCCGTACTGATGACATCATGTGCAGTGACCAAGAACGTCACTGACACAAAAGACATGTCATATATATACAACCCGTCGCGGAGTTTTTTTACCCCCTGGATCTCCGTATACAATGAGGATGCAGAGACATCTGTTCTGAACATCAGCATCCGCAAGAGTGAGCTCTACTTCAACGAGGCGAACCCCGAAGGCGTACCGATGGCTTCAATGCTCGTCTCGGTAAGGCTCTATGACAATACTCTCGGAGGAGCCCTGGCAGATACATCGACCTTCAAGTATGACATCAAACGTGAGGAGACCGGCGGTGAATATTCATTCCGGACCCCCTTGTCTGCACGTGACGGCAGCTCATACACTGCTGAAATTAAGATCATTGACCTCATCAGGCAGCGCACCCAGCAGCTGTTCGTGGATTTCGAGCGTACAGGCAGGTACAGCGGGCTCAACTACAAGGTACGTGACCATTTTACCAATAATGAGGTATTCAGCCGCGCGGTGAGGGTTGACCAGTATGTCAACGTTCTCGCTCCGTCGCTGCAGCCTGACACGCTGTGGCTGTTCTATTACAAGGCCGTTACGGCAATCCCCCCGTCCCCGTCAACCATTCTTCCCGAGGTGACAATAGCGCCGGAACCTGAAGCAATAGTTCCACTGGCCTGGTCAGACACGCTTCCCATCATGTTCCCCAACCAGGGCATTTATCTGATCTCCGTTGACAGCCTGATCCGCGAGGGTCTCGTCCTCTGCAACTTCGGTCCTGATCACCCCTCCATGGCCCGGCCGGAGACAATGATCCCTCCGCTGGCATATATCGCCACACCGCAGGAGATGGATGAAATGCTTACATCAGAGAAACCGAAGCTGGCGCTCGATAATTTCTGGCTTGAACGTACAGGAAGCATTGAGAGATCGAAGGAGCTGATCAGGATTTACTATAACCGCACGCTCTTTTCAAACTATTACTTCACCTCCTACAAGGCCGGATGGCTCACTGACAGGGGCATGGTCTACATAATGTACGGTCCGCCTGACAAGGTCTACAAGAACGCCGAGGGAGAGAGCTGGGGTTACAAGAGACCTCCCGTCAAAAGCCGCTGGGGCTCGCGCTATACATATGAGGACCAGTACCTCTGGTTTAATTTCCGCAAGCAGAAGAGCCTTTTTTCAGACAATGATTTTGTCCTGAACCGTGCCGGGACACCTGTCAGCTACTGGGATATAGCTGTTGCGCGGTGGCGCGAAGGCAAGGTTTTCAGGCTCGATAACCCTCAGGAACTGCGATGATACACAGCGAAAAGGAATTCATTTTCGGGATGCACCCTGTAATGGAAGCCATCAGGGGAGGCAGGCAGATAGACCGTGTGCTGGTCCGCCAGGGACTCCGCGGCGGACAGTACCATGAGCTGATGCAGGTGGTGAACGAGTTTGCCGTGCCATGGCAGGTGGTGCCGCAGGAGAAGCTTGATTATATCACCCGCAAGAACCACCAGGGGGTGATAGCATGGCTGTCGGCCATAGAATTCCAGGATATTGAGAATATCCTGCCCCATATTTTTGAAGAGGGTGGTGATCCGCTCCTGCTGATGCTTGACGGCGTCAGTGACGTGCGCAACTTTGGAGCCATAGTGCGGTCAGCGCTCTGTTTCGGAGCCCACGCGGTGATCATCCCCGAAAAGAATTCAGCAAGAATATCTGCCGATGCTGTCAAGGCATCAGCAGGAGCCCTCAGCACTTTCCCGGTATGCCGGGTAAAGAGCCTGACAAAATGCCTGACCTACCTGAAGGAGTCAGGACTGAAAGCCGTGGCTGCCACTGAGAAGGCTGACCGCCCGGTGAGCGCTGCCGGACTGACCGGTCCGCTGGTTATGATTCTCGGTTCGGAAGAGAAGGGGATCAGCCGCGAACTGCTGGGATTGTCAGACGCGCAGGTTTCCATACCAATCACCGGTGCCATTGGTTCCCTTAATGTATCCGTTTCAGCGGGGATACTTCTCTATGAGGTTGGCCGGCAGAGGCAGGCCAGGTGATAGTCAGCAGGCAGTACCAGTCAGCAGTTAGCAGTGCAGACTTGCGATTCGAGATTTGCGATTTGTGACTTGTGATTTGTGACGCTCTGTAATATAATGCTTTATGCGCCAATCGCAAAATCGCAATTCGCAACTCGCAATTCGCAATTTTCTCACCCGAGTATCCCGCGGATACGGTCATCCAACTGCCTCTGGTCAGCAGTGAACGATGCCAGGCCGGCAAGGGTCAGCAGGGTGTCAGGGGCGAGACTTCCTGAGAGAATCCGCTCCTTCCATGATGACAGCACCGGTATCTTTCCTTCCGCAGCAATGCGCGCCTTCTCCTCAGGATCCATCACCGGGAACATGTCACCCAGGCCTGCCTCATGCGCCTTTGCAACTATCTCCTCACCATAGGCCGGAACTTCCTTCCCAAGCTGCCTGCCCAGCTCAACAACCGACTTCGGCACCTCCCAGAATTTTTCAATTCCCAGTCCTGCCGCATCATCGTTCAGAGGCACATCATAGCGCTGTGTAAGCCTGCTCTCAAAGAGACCGCCGAGCGATTTCCTGCCGGCAGCTGCCACCTTCGGAGGGATAGTATAGACATCGGTTCCTGCAAGCAGGTCAAGCTGAGTGTAATTCCTGAGGCTGGCAGCTATCTGCCTTGTCTTCGAGCCCGTCTCAGCGGATAACCGTGTAACCCATGACTGTGATGAAAGAACTGCGTTCTCGCCTGCGCCGCTGCCGTCACCCAGCTTGTTGTCAGCAATGAATGCCCCTATCCTTCCGAGGAACACATTCAGGTAGTCTGGCCTGGCCACCAGTGTCACCAGCGTATTCTGGCGGGCGCTGAACTCGAGGGTAAAGTTGATCCGCACCCCCATGTCATGCAATAACCGGGCGCCAATAAGTCCTTCAGGAGTATACGGAACCTTTACGATGAACTGTTCCGGGCATAGCTCCCTGTAGCGAAGTCCGTATGAGACGATGGCATCAATGTCATATGCCGTATCAGTATGCAGTTCAACACTTACCATACCTCCGAACTTCTTCGCCAGGCGGAGGCCGTGACGGGCGTTAAGAATGAAGGCTATCTCCTTCACCTGCTCGCTGACTGAGAGATGACTGACCATCTCCAGCGCCCGCGGAACAAAGGAATCATATATGCCCTTCTGAATCTCGTTGTTCAGAAGCGTATTGTTGGTGGTAAGCGCGGTCATCTCCGCGGTCCAGTTGGCCTCGGCTTCATCCATGTCACCGGTGTCAAGCCAAAGCTCTGTTCCCGTTGAGTGCAACGACTGCCAGAATGGATCATATCCCGGAGAAACAGGTTTGTCATCGATACCGGCCCTGATAAAGGCGGTCAGCTTTTCGTTGTAGGTTAAACTCATATCTTATGATTTTGATTTGTCACACTCCTGAGAGCCTCAAGGTCTGTCCCGGAAGGACTCTGGAAGAGCTTCAGCCCGAACTGTCCCGCCACGGCATATGCAAAATCGACCACGGATGACTGAACGCTCTCAAACGGAACCCATGAATTTATCTTGCTGAAACAGTATATCTCCACCGGCATGCCTGACTCCGTGGGAGGCATGTCACGCACCATCACAGGCATCATGGAGTCAATATGAGGATGATTCCTGAGATATTCGACCATGTAAGCCCTGAATGCCCCGAGGTTCGTAAGTGAGGTGGTCCCGCCATTCCTGAGTCCCTCTATATCTTCATTGTTTTCAGAGAGCCACTTCGCCACGTGGGTCCTCACAGAGATGGAGTCCAGCAGTTCAGGCGTGACAAAGGCAATTGAGCGTACATCAATGCGGATCTCGCGCTTGATCCTCCTTACCCCTGAATCCTCCATCCCCTTCCAGTTCTGAAAAGATTCTGATATCAGGGCGTAGGTGGGCACCGTGAGTATCGTCTTGTCAAAGTTTTCGACCTTGACCGTATAGAGTGTCATGTCAATAACCGTTCCGTCAATGTTCCTTCCGGGAATCGTTATCCAGTCGCCCAGCTTCACCATATTGTTGGTTGAGAGCTGTACGCTGGCCACAAGGCCCAGCAGGGTGTCCTTGAATACCACTGCCAGTACGGCTGTTGCCACGCCCAGTCCCGCGAAAACACTTGTAAGAGATACTCTGAAGAGTACCGAAATCATGATCAGTATCCCGGCAAAAGCTACCAGAACCTTTACTATCTGCACGTAAGGCTTGATTGACCTCCCGGTTGAGATGGGCTGCATGAGCCAGACCTGGTGCCATCCCTCGATGAAAGCGGTGAGGGTCAGGGTAGCGTAGATCACTATATAAAGTGCAGCGGTCTTATGGGCAAATGTGAGCCAGCCGGGATTCTCGCGAAGCATCCAGCTTGCGAGGTAATATACAATGACTCCGGGCACTATCATTGCCAGGCGTTTGAACATCCTCGTTTCGAGGAACTTGTCGTCATAAGCTGACCGCGAACGCCTTACGATGCGGGTGAATATCCTGACCAGGATGAGACGGGTAAAATTATATGACAGCCACGCGAGGAGGCCCACCGCAGCCACCAGGATGACAGTGCTCAGCAATGAAACGGCTGAAGCCGGCATCCCCAGGCTCGCAAGGAACTCCCTGACTGCCATAACCGGATCGAATGATCTGAACATTATTAACTTTTTTTACGCCGGTGAATTTACTAATTATCTTTTTTTGTGGCTGCCTGTTTAGTACCTTTACACTATAAAACTGTCAAATCATGAAGTCTTTCTCTGTATTACCGCTTCTGTTTCTGGCATTTTCACTTCAGGCCCAGGTTGCTTTCGATGATTATTTCACTGACCGCACCATGAGGTTTGATTTCATGATGGCCGGCAACAGCACAACAACCAAAGTCTATCCTGTCTCCTTCAGGGAGGAACCATTCTGGGGAGGTTCACTGATCAACCTGATTGATCCGTTCGGTTACGGCAACTTCAGGTACGAGATTTTTGATGCCGTTACCGGGAAGCTGATTTACTCGCGCGGCTTCTGTACCCTTTACCAGGAGTGGCAGACCACCGCCGAGGCGAAGCAGATGGAACGCGTTTTCCATGAGGTTGCAACCTTCCCTTTCCCGAAAAACAAAGTCAATTTCGTGCTGAGCATCAGGGGACGCGACTGCCATTTCTCAAAACTGTACGAGACGGCCATTGACCCTGCCAGCTATTTCATTACCAGGGAGAAACCTGACGCTTCCCTGGCCACCCGCATAGCAGGCAGCGGCGATCCCCATACCTCACTTGACCTCGCATTCATTGCCGAAGGTTACACCAGCGCCGAGATGGAAAAGTTCCGGAACGATGTCAAACGGATGGCGGAGTTCATCTTCGCCGAAGCACCCTTCGACAAGTACAGAGACCGGATAAATATCTGGGCTGTTGAGGCTCCCTCCCAGGAATCCGGAACGGATGTGCCGGGGGAAGGAATCTATGTCAATACTGCCCTGAGTGCCAGCTACTACACCTTCGATGTTGACCGGTACCTGACCACACAGGATATACGCAGGGTCAACGACTACGCCGCCTCAGCACCGCATGACCAGATCATTGTGCTCATCAACAGCCCCAGGTACGGTGGTGGCGGAGTGTATAACTATTACAGCGCCGTCACGGCTGATCACAAACTTACGCCTAAGGTGCTGACGCACGAGTTCGGTCACGGTTTTGCCGGACTGGCAGATGAGTATTACTCCTCTGAGGTGGCATACGAAGAGTTTTACCCTCTCGATGTGGAACCATGGGAACCAAATATCACCACCAGGGTGAATTTCGATTCCAAATGGAAGAGCCTGATAGCCAAGTCAGTCCCTGTACCAACGCCAAATGAAAAGAGATATATCGGTGTAACCGGCCTCTTTGAGGGAGGAGGGTATTCCGCCAAGGGAATTTACAGGCCCTCATATGACTGCCGCATGAAGAGCAATGAGGCAGACTCATTCTGCGAGGTGTGCCAGGAGGCGCTTGAGAAAATGATCCTTTTCTACCTGAAATAGAAAAAGAATTGCGATCTGCGAATGGCCCGTTAAATCGCAATTCGCAAATCGAAAATCGAAAATCCTGATTACTTCTTCTTCTCTCCTCCCGAAGTGGGCGGTTTGGAGATGGAGTCACGCATGCTGGTGTCAGCCTCGATGTTCTTCATCCTGTAGTAATCCATGATACCCAGGTTGCCGCTCTTGAATGCATGAGCCATGGCCAGAGGAATCTCCACCTCGGCCTCAATGACCTTGGCACGTGCTTCCTGAGCCTTCGCTTTCATCTCCTGTTCGAGGGCCACTGCCATCGCACGACGCTCCTCGGCCTTGGCCTGGGCAATGTTCTTGTCGGCATTGGCCTGATCCATCTGCAGCACGGCGCCAATGTTCTTGCCTATATCAATGTCAGCGATATCAATCGAGAGAATCTCAAATGCTGTTCCTGCATCAAGACCCTTTTCAAGTACCGTCTTGCTTATCCTGTCAGGATTCTCAAGCACTTCCTTGTGGCTGTGCGCCGAACCGATCGATGACACGATGCCCTCGCCGACTCGGGCAAGAACCGTCTCCTCCCCTGCTCCACCGACAAGCTGCTTGATATTGGCCCTTACGGTAACCCTCGCCTTCGCGATAAGCTGAATACCGTCACGGGCGACAGCTGTCACGGGAGGAGTGTCAATCACCTTCGGGTTAACCGACATTTGCACGGCCTGGAAAACATCACGGCCTGCCAGGTCGATGGCTGTTGCCATCTTGAACGACAGGTCTATGTTCGCCTTATTGGCCGAGACAAGTGCATGCACCACCTGGGCTACATGTCCGCCTGCAAGGTAGTGAGCCTCCAGCTCATCCCGGTTAAGCTTCAACCCGGCCTTGTCAGCCTCGATCATTGCTCCGACGATGATTGACGGCGGAACTTTCCTCCAGCGCATGAAAATCAGCTGAAGAAGGCTTATTCTTACGCCGGATACAAGAGCCTGGAACCAGAGTCCGATCGGAATGAAGTAAAGAAGAATCCAGAGCAGTATTATTGCCCCGACGATAATTATCACATAAATGCCTAATGCGCTCATATTTATTTATTTATTGGTTTTACTATCAGTTTGTTGTCGTCAATTCTGATGACTTCTATCTCCTGTTTCGGGTCAATGAGTATGTCAACAGACTTTGCCTCGAAATACTCTCCGTTGACCAGAACCTTGCCGCCCGGAGCCAGCCTGGTGACTGTTATACCCCTGTCGCCGGGCTTTACCTTTCCCTCTTCAGCGCCAACGGTGTCAACCTTGCTGTCTATGGCTGTCTTGAGCATAAACTTGTTCCAGGTATTGGATCTCAGCATCAAAACAGTAAGGACTACCATAACAAGTGCGGTTATTCCGAGTACCACCAGTCCGGTTGCAGTACCAAACGAGACAAATGCGAATACGATCCCAGTCAAGAGGCAGATTGCGCCGCCAACGCCTGCAATTGTTATGCCGGGGATAAGCATGAACTCTATGATGAAGAGCAGGAGACCCACGAATATCAGAAATATGATCAATCCCAGAGACATGTTGAATTCTTTATATGACTACTGTATCAAGGCTCAGTTCCCTGAGCTTCATCCTCATTTTCTCAACTGTGCGGGCATCTGCTATCTTGATGACACATCCGCCCTTTATGTGTGTAAGCACAGCGCACTGCTCTGCCTGTATCTCATCATGGCCGCAGACATCAACAAGTGATCTGATGACATGATCAAAGCTGTTGACATCATCATTGATAAGCATGAGGGATCTCAGATTCTCCTCGCTTCTCCTGTTATTTTCCGGTTTCGGCGCCCTTTTAGTCATCCGGCATCTTGTTTACCAATTCCCTTGCAGCTTCCACAGGAATCTCCTGCCTGTCCACATAGGCTGCGACCCTTGCGGAACCGTAGCCATTACGCACCAGCAGCGAGACATACTCGTCAGCGCTTTCAAATGTAATAAAATTACCGATGAGAAACACGGTTTCGCCATTGCTGTTTTTGATCATATCGAGGCCGCGGTTGCCTGCAAGCACCTCGATCTTCTGTACCACTTCAGGCTTGACAGGTTTGTCGATGCGCATCACCTCAGCCCGGAATGACAGGGTACCGATGGGTACCGGCGGAGTTTGTGCCACAGGCTCTAAGGCGCCGGCCGATGACTTTGTGCCGCCGGCCGCAGGTTTTGTGCCGCCTGGCACAGCCGAATCACCATCCAGCGGACGTGACCCCCACTCTTTTTCAAGGTGGGCAGCCCTCTCCAGTGAGACCTGTGTGCCGTCAAGAAGCGCTATGATGAAGGCATCGGGGAAACCGGCTCCCCTTGCTTCTGGAAGAGCCCTCCTGGCATCATCAAGCCTGCGGAACAACCCCGCAAAATAATACAATGCCTCGCTCCCCTGCCTCTTCCTCCCGAAAACGGGAGTGAGTCCCCTGAAAATCGACGGTGTAACATCATTTTTGAAGGCAGCGATCTGGATGGTATAGACCAGTCCGCCCGGCATCCCCGGCTCCACTGGCACAGGATTGCTTTGAGTGTAAGCCTGTCCGGGTAAAACATCAAACCGGCTGAGCTGAGAAGCAGGGGTCTCCTCAATGGTCGCCGGCCCTGGCGCCTCAGGAGGACAGCCCGCAGCCTTTTCCACGGCAAGCAGCAGTGAGTCAGCCTCGGCTTTTCGGGCAGCGGCCCGGGTGCTGTCCTGCATTGCTTTCCTGTAATACCTCTCCCTCTGGTCAGTGCCGGCATTCCTGGTCTGCTGCACAGCCTGCCCGGCCCGGAGTGAAGCTGAATCAGCCTCATGCTGTTTCCGTGCAGCCTCACCAAGCATCCTGAAGTATTCGTACGGGACACCGGTTACATCACCCCGCACCTTCACTGTCTGTACTTCTCCGTCTGACGGTTTCGCGCGGCCCTGCTGGGCAAGCGAAGGGCACACTGACAGCATCAGCCAGACCGGCATCGCTGCTGCCGCCCGCACCACCCCTGTGTTAATAACTCGCAGGTGCAAATATTTTGTGAAAGATGATAACTTCATACCTTTACCAGTCATAACAAAAATAACAAAAAGTCATGACTCAGCTCACCGCAGGCATGCCGGCCCCGCACTTCGAGGGGACGGACCAGAACGGAAAGACCGTGAAGCTCAGCAGCTTCCTCGGGAAAAAAGTAGTACTCTATTTTTATCCGAAAGATGACACTCCCGGATGCACTGCAGAGGCATGCAGTCTCAGAGACAATTACAATGAGCTTCTGAAAAAGGGATTCATCGTGCTGGGAGTCAGTCCTGACAGTGAGAAATCGCACGCAAAATTTGCCGGGAAATACAACCTTCCCTTCCCGCTGATAGCGGATCCTCAAAAGAAGATATTGTCAGCCTATGGCGCCTACGGCGAAAAACTGATGTACGGGAAAAAAGTGACCGGCGTGATACGCACCACCTTTATTATCGATGAAAAGGGAATTATTGAGAAGGTGATAAAAAAGGTTGACACGAAGGAGCACGCCACCCAGATCTTTAAAATGTACGATAATGTCTAACTGCTAAAGAATAAGTAAATGGAAAAGAAGGAAATCAACAAGGAAAAGCTGAAGGCGCTTGAGGTGACGCTGGGCAAGATCGAAAAGGATTTTGGCCGCGGCACCATCATGAAGCTGGGTGATCATGCCGTTGACAATGTGCAGGTTATCTCAACCGGGTCAATAGGCCTCGATTCAGCGCTCGGAATCGGCGGACTGCCCCGCGGAAGGGTCGTGGAGATATACGGCCCGGAGTCATCAGGGAAGACAACCCTGGCTATCCATGCAATTGCCGAGGCGCAGAAGGCAGGCGGTATAGCCGCAATAATCGATGCCGAACATGCCTTCGACAGGTTCTATGCCGAGAAACTGGGAGTGGATGTGGAGAACCTGCTCATTTCACAGCCTGACAACGGAGAACAGGCTCTCGAGATAACCGATCACCTTATCAGGTCAGGAGCAATTGACATCATAGTTATAGACTCTGTTGCCGCCCTCACACCCAAGGCTGAGATTGAGGGGGAAATGGGCGACTCGAAGATGGGGCTCCAGGCAAGGCTTATGTCACAGGCCCTCCGCAAGCTCACCGCCAATATCAACAAAACCAACACCACCTGTATCTTCATCAACCAGCTCAGGGAAAAGATAGGGGTCATGTTCGGCAATCCCGAGACCACTACGGGCGGCAATGCGCTTAAGTTTTATGCCTCCATAAGGCTCGACATCCGTCGCACCAACCAGATCAAGGATGGCGAAGATGCCGTCGGCAACCGCGTCAAAGTGAAGGTTGTCAAGAACAAGCTTGCTCCCCCATTCAAAAAAGCCGAGTTTGACATTATGTTCGGCGAAGGCATCTCCCGCACAGGTGAAATCATAGACCTCGGAACGGAATTCAACATAATCAAAAAGAGCGGCTCATGGTTCTCCTACGGCGAAACAAAGCTTGCGCAGGGACGCGATGCGGTGAAGAAACTCCTTGAAGACAACCCCGAACTGGCCGAGGAAATCAAGGTGAAAATTACTGAGCAACTCAGGGAGAAAGCAAAATAAAAGGATTGAAGCCTGCACTTCACTCCTCATTGCAATTTTCACCTAAACCTGTATTTATGATGACCGGTGATGCGCACCCGTGGCTGGCATGCGTTATGACTTGCTCCCAGGCCGTAATTACCTGCGGATATCGCTCGGATTAATTCCAAACTCCCTGGTAAATGCCTTGCTGAAATGTGATACGTTCTTGAATCCCGCCCGGTAGGCAGCTTCTGCCACCGTCAGGTCTGAAGTGGTCAGCATCTGCCTTGCCTTTTGGAGTTTCATTTTGAGATAGTAGTCATGCGGACTCTGGGAGCTGAGGCTCCGGAATTTGCGGTACAACTGCGTACGGCTCATATTAAGCTGTTCGCAGAGGCTGTTGATGTCAAATCTGTCATCTGCAAGATGAACGGTCATCACCTCGTTGATTCTCTTGATAAATTTATCTTCGATTTTGAAATTGTAGTTATCGTCCGGAGGTGGCATTCCTGCAGCAGAGTATCTGGTGCATAACAGTTTGCGCTGCCTGATGAGCATCCTCAGCTCGGCCCGGAGCTCTTCCCTGTTGAATGGCTTGGCGATGTAGGCATCTGCTCCCCGTGCCAGCCCCTCCACCCTTGAAGCCACATCGGCCTTCGCTGTAAGAATGACGACTGGAATATGACTGGTCCGTGGGTCGTTTTTGACCATGTCCAGCATCCTGATCCCGTCCAGTCCGGGCATCATAACATCAGTCAGGATGATATCCGGAACAATTTCACAGGCCCTTTCGAAACCTTCGAGCCCGTCAGCGGCGGCAGCCACTTCGTAATCATCAGCAAGGATGGTCATCAGGTAACTGATAACATCCTCATTGTCCTCAACTATCAGCAGTATCGGATTCCTTTCGTCCCAGTGGGGCAAGGTGGTGGTGGCGCCTGCTTTCGAAGCAGAATCAGATTCAGGATGAAACCGGTTTCCCCCGAACTGGCACCTGTCATTTAAGATCCCTGGTTTTGCGGTTTTGGTGACAGGCAGTTCAACCACGAACTCCGAGCCTTCGCCATAGATGCTTTCAACCCTGATGGTGCCGTTCAGCAGGGAGACCAGCTCTCTGGTCAGGGCCAGCCCCAGACCCGATCCCGGTGTTTTCTGGCTGGCTGTGGCAGGTTCCCGCGTAAAGCGGTCAAACACGAACGGTATAAAGGTTTCAGTAATACCCGGGCCATTGTCGCTCACGCGTATTTCATATTTATTGTCGGATATTTGTTCAGCCGCAATAATAACCCGCCCGCCCGGATGAGTGAACTTCAGAGCGTTGGTTATCAGGTTCGAAAGAATCTTAATTATTGCATCCTGATCATAATCAAGCGCCAGCTCCTCATGCTGCGAGACAAACTCCATCTCAATTCCCTTTGATTCGGCAAATGACCTGAACAGCTCAACAATATACCTTATGCACAGGATGACATCGGCCCTGATCATATTGACCGGCATTGCCTTCGCCTCGAGCTTTGCCAGGTCCAGCATCTGATCAACAAGGTTCAGCAGGATCCGGGCATTCCTGTCTATTGTCCTGCTTCCCTTTTCCAGCCATTGATCGGGGTCGGTGCTTATCAGGTCGTTCATTCCGGTAATTACCGTAAGTGGTGTGCGGAATTCATGGGAAATGTTTGTATAGAGTTTTTTCCGTGCTTCGTCTATCTCCCTGAGACGTATGTTTTCAAGCTCCTCAAGCCTGACACGCTGGGATATGAAACTCAGTACGAATATCAATGCAAATCCCGTTATCCATAAGATATTGATGACATAGAGCGAGATGTTGGCCTGCGGAGTCATTTCGGCGGGTACGGTCAGCCTGGGATGAAGCACACCTGCAAGAATAACTGTGATGATATAGACAGAATAGATGAAAACCGAATGCCGCTTTTCCTTGTAATTGAGGGTAAAAAAGACAAGAGCCAACCCTACCAGAACCAGTCCGCCGGAATAGGGAATGCCTCCAAGTTTAAGAATTGTGTAGAAGGTAACCAGTGCAACTATCGTCTGGTTGATAATTTGCCAGGTAACGCTTACCCGCCGGATCAGAAGAGGCGCGATGACACCCTGCATATAAACCAGTGAGAGGAATAATCCGTAATATATTATTATCCTGAGTTCCGGGAAAAAGATATGGTAGAGAATTGTAAGCAGAAGGATCATTGATGTGACTGCGACACTTGAAATCCAGTACATCTTCTGCTGGGCTATAACATGCTTGTCTGCTCCCGGGTAACTGAGCCTGCGGGTAAGCCAATCGTCTGTTCTGGTGAGAAACGGGGGTGGCATCTCAGTAACAGATCAGGTATTGATTATCAAAATCTTACTTAAGTTACGCCAAAAACAGGGCGATGTCAAATTTATTTAGGAAACCTCCTGAAGGCCGCCCAATGGTCATACCGGAAACCAACTCCCCTAATCCTCTACCAGCCGGGCACAAAATTCAACCCGAAAACTCCGTTTTTAAACCCTCCGTTCTGAAACGGGAAGGCATAGTAAGGCTCAAGAATGAGGTATCCGAAAAGATTTATCCTCAGCGATGCACCGGTACTATACAGTGGAAATTTCTCATTATCTGCCGGATGAGATTCCTGATCGTTGAAAATGATCTTGTCACCCCTGTTCCAAGCCATTCCCGCATCGAAGAACAGGTTAAGGTCGGTCAGAAACCACTTTGACTTTATGAGGGCAAGCCTTTCGGGACCGCTGAACGGGAACCTTATTTCTGCATTTGCCACCGCCATCCTTGTGCCATTCAGGCGCGAGATATTCAGCGATGCCAGTCCCGGCGTGTCCCCGGTATTATACGAAATATTCTCATAACCTCTTATTAACCAGGGATAACCGAGGTATAAAGGCTGCAGGACATTTTCCTCGGTCACCTTCCCGTACATGCCGTAATTATACAGCCGGAAGGCAAAAGTGAACGGTTTGCGGTAAATGTACTGCCTGTAGTCTATGAGACCTGTAAAGATTTGCGTGGCCCCGAAGTACTTGTCAACCTGGAACCTGGCCCTGCCTCCCTGCATCGGGGCAGTCATGCCGAACAGTGAGTTGTCCTTAACATAGGCGAACGAAAGCTGCTGGTAACTGCTGCCTTCCGGAGCAGGCATCTTCTCCCTGGTTCCACCGATATTGTAACCGTTCAGCAAATAGTAATAATTGAACCTGTCAATGCGATAATAATACCATGATGCCGAGGCTGTTGCCTCAATCCTTCTCACCTGGGAAAAGGGCAGGGAAGCATACAGAGTGATATTATCCTCAAACATGCGGATATAGTCAAGCTGAAGCACATCAACAGGAACCATCTCACCCTGCAGCAGAACGGAATCTTTACCGAACGCCATCGAGCCGGCACGGTAAGGGATATGAGAGACAGCCGTTCCCCACTTTATCCTGCCCTTCTGCCTGACATAGGCTGCCTGCCCTGCAAAATCATATATTTCACCGTTCAGCGACAGGGATGAATAGAGCTGGTTGTCACCGATCATATCACTGAAGATCATATTGACACTCCCGCCCAGGTTGTTTCTGTAAATCCCTGATGAAACTCCCACACTGGCATTGTTGGAGATATAATCGAGCTTGAATCTGGGCTTATACGGCAACTCCTTCACCTCGTCAGCCGGCAACTGTACAACCTCTTTTCTGGCATACAGCGCCGAGTCTATGAGGTTAACTGACAGGTGCTCCAAAGGCGGGAGGGTGCCTGCATCAAAGTTGACCACTGATCCATCCGCTTCTTCAGCCCTGAATTCATCTCCATCTGCAACCAGAATATGATAAGAGTTTTTAATGTAGTAATTGTATGCCGTCTTGTTCCCGTCCCGGGACCAGCTCATTGCCGGTGACCACGGCGTAATCCCGCTTATGCCGGTCATGTACGAGGTAAGCCTCAGGAGCCTGCCAGTCGCAATTTCGTATTTGTACATATTCCTGAATCCATCAGCGTCCGAGAGGAAATAAATATGCGAGTCATCAGCAGAAAAGACAGGGTTCATATTATAGGCGCCTTCAAAGACATCGATCTCGCTGACTTTTCTTGTACTGAGATCAAGCATTGCGAGGGAGTAGGAAAATTTCCGGTGACCGGATGCATTCATTTTTTCCTGTGAGAAAACTATTGTCCGGCTGTCGGATGACCATGATGGATGTATGTTCGATGTAAAATCATCGGTCAGTTTTTCAATGTCACCTGACATGAGGTCGTAGAGGTACAGGTCACTTATCCCTTCCGAAGATCCTGTAAAGACGATCTTTTTACTGTCCGGGGACCATGAGGGATTGGAAATTGCCGGCACTCCCCTCATGGCTACTTCCCTGGTGATCCTGCCTCTCTTTATGTCAACAAATGCCAGCTTGTTAATTCCGTCGCTGAACAGGACAAATACGTACTTTTTACTATCAGGAGACCAGCTTCCGCCGGATTCGACATAGTTGAAATCATCGTAGGTACGGGCAGCTGCACCAGACACCTTACTGATGATCTTCCCGGTTGAAGCATCGGCAACGAAAAGATCAAGAGTGAATATGTTTTTCTCCGAAAAGAATGCGACATACTTTCCGTCAGGACTGATAGCAGGGGAGATATTTATCCTGCCACCATTTTCAGTGGTTATCAGTTGCTTTCCGGCAAGCTCGTCAGCATCAGCCTTCAGGTATGGTCTGTAATAGACCTCCATCGCACTCGCCCAGGCCCCTGAAAGGGTTTTCTCATCCATTCCCAGGATGGTGTCAGCCGCCTTTGATAATCCATATTGTGCTGTCTTCCTGAACAGGGGCATAATGGTTGTGTCACCCCACGTTTTCCCCACCATTGCCCAGAAAGCCTGACCATACCTGTAGGGAAAGTACTTTGAGTCAGAGGATAACTGCTTAAGCGTCGGGAAATCCTTATTCAAAACCGCATCCCTCATCCACATTGCCGTATTGGGATCAATGCTTCCCAGCGAGAAGTATTCTGCCATCCCTTCAATCATCCATAACGGGATGTTATTCATTGAATATTTCTGAGTGGTGTCTGACCTCAGGAACATATTGAACTGAAATGCATGCACAAGTTCATGACCCAGGGTGTGGTCAGTCTGTGAGAGAGTCAGAGCTACAGGCATGATGACCCTGTTCTTCATCCCCTCAGTAACCCCTCCCGTACCTGTTCCGATAAGGCCACTGACAGCATTGGTCTGCTGAAAATCAGAGTGATTATTGTAAAAAATCAGGGGATTCTTCCTTTCAAAGGTATCCCTGAAAATCTTCTGATGAATGCTGAACCACTCCTCCGACCACCCTGATATCGTCTTCAGTAATGAATCATTCTTCATGTAATGATAGATCTCGAAAGCCGGCGTCTGCAGAACATCGAATCTGAAAGAACTGTATCCCGGTTTGTTCCTTCCGAAATACTGGGCATCAGAACTTACCCCGGTAATCAGCCATGCTGTCAATACAGCAAATAACAGCCTGATGACCCTGACCGATATTGTATTCTTTTTGCACGAACTCATAGCCTGTCAAAGTTTTATCACCTCAATACTCCTAAAGTTAATCCATGCATGTCGATTAATCAAACTAACCGACCTGAATAATTGTTCAAAAAATATGCCATTTCCCATGGTTGGTTTTGAGTCTGTTTATGAGGTACCGCAGCATTAAATTTTTTATTTTTGACAACCAGCAGCATTTAATCCGGCAACAGAAAACCCAGACAATATGAAAAAACTATCCATCATCACCCTTTTGCTTCTCATGGCCCTGATGGGTGCATGCAAAACGGAAAAGACAGAAAAGGCTGCTACGCCGGCCATCGATGTCTCACTTACTGACGCCGAAAAAGCAGGAGGTGTGCTTACCCCGGAGATCATGTGGAAATACGGCCGGATCGGGACAATTGCGCTCTCGCCCGACGGATCAACAGTACTCTACCAGGTGACAAACTATGATCTCCCCACCGAGGCACGTGCCACAAACATCTGGTCCGTCCCCGCATCGGGAGGCGATCCCGTTCAGCTGACCACCGAGGGAGGCGCAGGACCGCAGTGGATAGAGAACGGCGCCAGAATCGCCTTCCTCGCCGGAGGCAAAATCATGGTCATGAATCCTGACGGCACGGGAAAGAAAGAGATCACCGGGCTTGAGGATTTTGAGATCCTCTCATTCTCACCGGCCGGAGACAAGGTTTACTTTACCCGTCGCGTCAAGCTCGACCAGACGGCAAACGAGAAATACGGACTTCCAAATGCAAAGGTCCGCATCATCAATGACCTCATGTACAGGCATTGGGACTACTGGCATGACTACTCCTACAGCCATGTTTTCGTCGCCTCATTTGACGGTACGGCAATTAGCAACGAAAAGGACATTATGGAGGGTCAGCGTTTTGATGCCCCCGATGCCCCGTGGTTCGACGAGGCTGACCTGGCATGGAGCCCTGACGGGAAGTATCTTGCATACGCCTGCAAGAAACTGACGGGCAAAGCCTATTCGCTCAGCACCAATACGGACATATACCTCTACGACGTGACCACCGGCGGGGAGAAGAACATCACAGAGGGAAACATGGGATATGACAAGACGCCGGTGTTCTCCCCTGATGGTTCCATGATTGCATACTCCAGCATGGAGGAAGACGGCTATGAGTCTGACCTCGAGCGGCTGTTTGTTTATAATATTGCTTCCGGTGAACGGAAATGGGTTTCCCAGGGATGGGACTATAACGTTGGTAACATCCAGTGGAACGGCTCCGCCGAGATCTGGTTCACCAGCGCCTACCTGGGCAGGCAGCCGGTATTCAAAATTTCACTGGCTGACGGTGCTGTCACGAAGGTGACCGAAGGTGATTACGACATGGGGCCGCTGCAGCTCAGGAACAATACGCTGGTTGCAGGCATTCAGTCGATGGCACGCCCGACGGAGGTTGCAAAAGTTGATATGGCCGGCGGACAGTTCTCGATGATCACCGAGGTAAACGGTCATATTTATGAGAGCATAAAGATGGGGAAGAGCGAGGAGCGCTATATCAAGACGAAGGATGGCAAGGATCTTCAGATGTGGATCATCTATCCGCCTGACTTTGACCCCTCGAAGAAATACCCGGCGCTGCTGTACTGCAAGGGCGGGCCGCAGGGACCGCTCGGGCAGAGCTGGAGCTACCGCTGGAACTACCAGGTGATGGCCGCAAACGGCTATATCGTGGTGGCTGTCAACCGTCGCGGTAACTCGGGCTTCGGCAGCTACTGGCGTGAGCAGATCTCGGGCGACTACGGCGGCAAGAACATTCAGGATTACCTTGACGGTATCGATGCAATGGCGAAGGAGCCCTTCGTCGACAAGGATCGTCTGGGTGCCGTGGGAGCAAGCTACGGCGGCTACTCGGTCTTCTATCTCGCCGGTATGCACAACAAGAGGTTCAAGGCGTTCGTGGCGCATTGCGGGGTTTACAACACCGTAGCAGAGTACGGCTCAACCGAGGAGTACTGGTACCCGAACAAGGATTACCAGGGTGCGCCTTGGGACAAGCCGCAGCCTCCGGGATACAACAAGTTCTCACCTCATACGATGGTAGACAAATGGGACACCCCCATCCTGATCATCACGGGTGCGAACGACTTCCGCATACCCTACAGCCAGTCGCTTGAAGCGTTCAACTCGGCTCAGCTCCGTGGCGTGCCGGCACGGCTCCTCTTCTTCGAGAACGAGAGTCACTGGGTCACCAAACCACAGAACTCCGTTATCTGGCAGAAGGAGTATTTTGAGTTCCTGGATAGCTATTTAAAGTAAAAAGAGGCATTAGGCAATAGGCAATAGGCAGTAGTGGAGGATTACTGCCTATTGTTTTTTGTACTGAATGGTTTGATGACCCTCTGACTACATGACATCAGGACTGCAAAACTCTTAGACTTTCAGGTTTTCTGTCACCTCCATGACCTGCCCGGCCAGGATTTCAAATGCTTCCACGGCTGTCTTGTTTGTCTGCTGGAAGACGGTGCGTCCAGCCTCAGCAGCCTCGCCAACCTCCATTACCAGCGGTATCTGGCATAGCAGATTCGTATCATACTCCTTCGCCAGCTTCGCGCCGCCACCCCTGCCAAAGAGATAGTAATGCTCCTCAGGGTGTGCTGCCGGGGTAAACCATGACATGTTCTCCACTACACCAAGGATAGGTACCTGCAGATCTGGATTCATGAACATCGATGAGGCCTTGCGGGCGTCATTCAATGCTATCTCCTGCGGAGTGGTAACTATGATTGCCCCTGAGAGATTAAGCTTCTGTACCGTGGTCAGCTGTATGTCACTGGTTCCGGGAGGAAAGTCAACTATCATATAGTCAATTTCACCCCATTGTGTATCCTCAAAAAGCTGTTTGACGGCATTGGCGGCCATTGGGCCGCGCCAGATCAGTGACTGGCTGCGATCTATGAAAAAACCAATGGAGATGATCTTTATTCCGAATTTCTCTACCGGATACATGACATCCTTTCCTCCGGCCGATTCAACCCTTGGCCTGACATCTTCAAGGCCGAAGATTGTAGGTATCGATGGACCGAAGATGTCAGCATCCACCAGTGCTGTTTTCATGCCGTTTCGCGCCAGCGCTATTGCCAGGTTGGCAGCAACCGTCGACTTGCCCACACCTCCTTTGCCCGATGCTACAACTATTATGTTTTTGATACCCGCCATGGGTAGCTTGTCAAACAAATTATTATTTTCCATTTGTGCTCAAATTATTCCAGATATCTTTTATTATGTTGCTTATCTCTGCATCGGGGAACATCTCGGTTACACTCCTCCCGGCAACCATCGCCTCGGTTACCCTGCTGTCATAGGGTAGTCGCCCCAGAAGCGAAGCTCCGTGGGCAGTGCACCATCCCTCAATCCTGTCAGCCATGGCATGATTGAGGTCGCACTTGTTGATGATGATCCCCACTTTTCCGGTAAACTTCCTGGCAACTTCAAAAACTCTTTTAAGGTCTTCAAGTCCTGACATGGTTGGTTCAGTTACAATAATCATCCTGTCAACACCGGTTACCGTCGATATGACCGGGCAGCCAATTCCCGGAGGGCCATCGAGCAGGATGACAGGCACTCCCTGTTCCGTGGCAACCCTCTTTGCCTCATCTCTTACCATACTCACAAGCTTGCCGGAGTTTTCCTCGCCGGGCGCCAGTCGCCCGTAAACCATTATACCGTTTCTGAAGCTGCCGGAATACATCCTGCTTTTGTCACTGCGAACCATGGTAATCGCATTCATCGGACAGATACGGGAGCAAAAAAAGCATCCGTCGCATGATGTCTCTGAAATCACGATTTTTCCATTTATCTCCTTGATGGCATCAAACCGGCAATAACCCTCACAAATTCCGCACAACGTGCAGAGAGTGTGATCCACAACGGCCTTATGGCCGCCGATATAAACCTGCTCATTGTTGTGTTCAGGATTGAATATCAGGTAGAGGTTGGCCGCATCTACATCACAGTCGGCTACCACCAGCCTTTCACCCACAGTGGCGAACGCTGCAGTCACGCTTGACTTGCCCGTGCCTCCCTTACCGCTGATTACTGCCAGTTCCATATCCTTCAATAATTTTGTCCGCCATATCCTCAAAGAGCGAAGTCAGCGCCGGGATCTCATCCGTCACAAGTTTGCCCTCCGAATAAACCCGTGCTATGGCCGGATCATATTTTATCTCTGCCAGCAGGGGTATGTTTTCTTTGGCAAGGTATTCAGCAACGCTGCCGTCACCTATGTCTGACCTGTTGATAATCACAGCCGGCGTCTTCTTCATCTCTCTGAGTGTTTCAACGCTCTGCCGCAGGTCACTCAGGCCGAATGGCGTTGGCTCAGTCACCAGCAACACATTGTCAGCCTTGTCAACTGTCTGTATAAAGGGACAAGAGGTTCCGGGAGGTGCATCGAGGATAACCACTCCATCTTCACCTGATTCCTTTATGGCTTCCTTGATTATCCTTACAGGCGACATCTCATTGACCTTCATCCGGGCTTCAACAACCTTTGAGCCGCCATCAGTCATAAATTTTGTAACCTTTCCAAGCAAAACCGGTTTTTCCGTTATTGCTCCGGAGTTGCAGGCAAAAGTACATGCCCCGCACCCGTGGCAGAGATTCTCAATGACCTCTATTACCTTCGCTGCCGGGACGTAAAATATTGCATTGTAATTGCACCAGCGGCTGCAGCGACCACACCATGTGCAGGCATCCTTGTTTATGACCGGAACCTGATGGGTCACTTCAGTCTCGCTGACCTTTTCTGCCCTGAAAAAGAGAAGGTCATCCGGAGCCTCAGCATCACAGTCGGTCAGGGTCACCGCTTCGCCCCTGCGTGAAAGCACATTAAAGAGGTTAGTGGCAACAAAGGTCTTGCCCGTTCCTCCCTTGCCACTGGCTACAGCTATCTTCATCGCGTATGCGGGCTAATCATAAGCCAGCCTCATCTTTTCGTCGGCCAGCGCGGGTTTGATGAACCGCTGCATGGCTTCACCCTTCCAGGTGCCAAGGTTCATATGCGTTGTGTAATACTTCTGCGGAACCGGATGGGTGCCTACTACCACCTCAATGCCATATTTCTCAGGGATGAAACGGGTGAAGTAATCAAGCCTGGGGCACGGTGGATAACCAACCACCAGTCCTGTTGCCAGGTGAATGACACTCACACCGTTCTTGATCATCTCCTCAGGGGTATATTCCACGTTGCCGCCGGGACAGCCGCCGCAGGTGGTGAAGGCTGCTATCTCAACATCCTCATCCATGTACCTGTCAAACGCACCCTCACGGTTGCGGAATGACCTGAAGCACTTGCCACCTGCGCAGGTATGATACCTGTCGCATATGATAATGCCAATCCTTTTCTTTTCCATGATGATATCTTAATGGTCACAGTAATTTGCTCCGGCCTGAAGCCTCTCATTGAGAAGGTCTGCAGCAAGTTCATCAGGACTTTTCACAGGAGCTCCCACAAATACATTTATTGAGTGCTGGTTAAAGAGGCCTATTGCTCTCTGGCCCATTCCTCCGGCAATCACATCCGTGATGCCTTTCTCAGCCAGCCAGCCGGGAAGGAGTCCGGGCTCATGTGGCGGCGGAGTGATGAGTGTTTTGGCAGTGATGGTTTTATCCTCGGCATCAACAATTGCGAACTGCTCGCAATGGCCGAAATGTGAACATAGGATACCGCCTTCAAGTGGAATTGCTATACGTTTCTTCATTGTTCAGTAATGATTTTTTATGGTATATGAATCGATTATTTAATTAATAGTAAGCTATCTGCCGGCTTTATCAACGCTGACAACCGCCCGGCTCCGTTTTTTTCTTCAGCGGCCTCTGCCGCTCCCTTTGCCACGGCCTGATCCGGCCCCGCGACCGGTGCCTTGACCGGTACCGCCTCTGCCAGCACCTCGGCTGGCACCACCGCTTCCGGTTCCGTGTCCTCTGCCGGCACCACGGCCACTGCCCTGGCCCTGAACCTGGCCACTTCCTCGTCCGCTGCCCTGGCCCTGACCTCTGCCCTTACCCTGCCTGGGTCCCTGGCCGCGACCTCTGCCGCCTGGTGCCACTGAACTCTCTTCCTTATCAGTAGCATTGGCCTCTTCCTTGCCTGCCTTCCCGGCACGGCCCGCACCGTAATTCGTGCACTTACCGGCTTTCCTGCCGGTCATCGGTCCCTCACCCTGAGGACCTTTATGATCCAATCCTGGCATTTTTTCTATTTATTGCTTATTCAACATATCTATCACCGACTTAACAGTCTTCTCCGGCTCCTTGTAGACCACCATCTGGATCCTCAGACTGTCAAGAAGCGATTTGATCTTATAGCCGAACTCGCCGGAGACGATCTTCTCAACCTCCTTTGATGCCACCAGCTGGACTGAAGCCGGACCGGCTCCCTCCTCGGCATCCTTGTTGGGGTTTGGGAGTATCTCCACCCCGCCGGTCTCTGTATCGTAAATGACAAAAAAGGCGCAGCGGCCAAACCGCTGGTCGAGCTTGCTCTCAAGGCTTTGCCCCGTACTTGTTATTGCTACTTTCATATCTGCTATTTTTAAATATCTTTTGCCAGAAGGTTGTTTTTTCTAATGAGGTGGCTTCCACATACCGGACACTCCTCATCCTTACAGCGTCGTGAAGGCTCATGCTCTCTCTCATAACCGCAGCCGGGACAAACGCAGATGTCAGAAGGAGCCCGGCGCGTAACCTGAGTCGAGTCATCAACAGGTACATAATTGACTATGCTGCCGCTGCCGCATAACGGGCACTTTTCAGGAGTCACACTCTTCTCCGGCTGGTTGAAGAGACAACCGCAGACGTTGCATTTGTACCATTCACTGTCAAAGTAAATCTTACCACCTTCGATGATGATCTGCTTACCTGTTACCAGTGCATCGGCTATCTTTGCTCTCGCTTTTGCATAAATACGGGTAAGCGTCGGACGCGAGACATCCATCACACGGGCAGCCTCATGATGGTTGAGATTCTCAAAGTCACAGAGCCTGATGACTTCATACTCCTCGAGGTGCAGGAAGACTGAACGGGGCTGACCGACTTTAGCCATCCCGCCATAGGGTTTGAACCCGGAGATAACCGGAGGATTGCTGACTCTTCTTAAACGTGTTGGACGCGGTGACACTTTTTGATCATTTGTTCGCTACAAAGATAATGAACATATGATCAAAACACAAAAACATCGTCAGCTTTCTGATAATTTAACATTAACAGGACATAATTGATACGGATTCCAGGCAGGTATGCCTGGCGAGTAATCCGTGAATCCGAATCGGAATCAGTTCCAAATGAGTTAAGATTCTTTTACTCTGCGGAGAATAAGTTCATTATTCTCATTGTTTTTGCGGCGATTAACTCGTACAGCTGCCAGCACTGGCCGCTCTGATTTTAACACAAACAATCTTTCCTACTTCAAAAACCTGACACATGACGGGGCATTCAGGGTCAGTGAGGAGACGGCCTCATCACTGTGAGCCCCTTCACGAACCACCGAAATCTCATCCGATCTCTGGTTAGCCACCAGGAAGAATTTGCCGGATGGTGAAACTGCGAAGTTGCGCGGCCAGTTGCCTCCGCAGTCGCGGTGAGACGGCTCTGAAAGCTTCCCATCAACCCCGACCCTGAAGGTCACGATGCTGTTATGTCCCCGGTTTGAACCGTAGATTTTCTTCCCGTTACGCGAGAGGTGTATGTCAGCACAATAGCTTTTCTCCGTAAATTCTTCAGGAAGGGCGCTGACAGTCTGTTTGGCAGTCACGGTATCTGAAAGGATATTGTATACTGTCGCCGTGGAGTTGAGCTCATTGATGACATACAGGTTAGCAGATGACTTGTCAATTGCCATATGCCGCGGGCCGCTTCCTGGCTCACCGTTGAAGTAAGCTATGTCTGCATTCATAAGAAGCCCGAGGGTTGTATCGAGTTTCAGCTGATGCACCCTGTCGAGGCCCAGATCGGAGACATAGTATGTGTGAAGTCTCGGATTATGGATAGTCATGTGGGGGTGCGACTTCTCACCGTAAAAGATGACATCGGTGACCTTTTCAGGTATCCCCTCGCCGTTCAGCCTGAGAACGGAGACAGATCCGCTGCCGTAGTTGGATGTGATCAGGAATTTGCCATCAACTGAAACCTCAATATGGCATGGTCCTCCCCCTCCCTGGTTCATCGAACTGACTTTTTCAAGGCTTTTGCTCTTCTTATTATATCGTAATGTGGTGATACCTCCCCCGGCTTTAGTGTTAAAAGTGTCGACTTCATTGACAAGGTAAATCAGGCCACCCCTACCTAACGTAAAATATGAAGGATTGTCCCCAACGATTATCTCCGATATCTTATCAATGCTGCCGTTGCCGTTCAGCCGGCATAGCAGCACATCGGCGGCGCCATCGCGTGAATAGCCGGATGCTATGAACATGTTCTCCCCCATATTACATGAAGACATCAACGTTGTAAGCATCATCATCAGTAACAGAATTGTAATCTTCATCGGATTGCCTGTATATCATTGTTTACCTCAGTCTGTGTCCGCAGTCCGAGCATGGACGGATCAAAGACAAATATGAGGTAATTTTTTTAAATCTTTAATAACCGCCAGGTAAAGAATACCATAACCTGTCAGAACCCCATTCCTCGCGGTTATACTCTCTCTCCCCGTCTCCTGTAGATATACCAGTATGCCAGCGGAATGAAACAGAGGCTGACAAAGGTGCCGAGGGTCATGCCTCCTATAAGCGCCAATGCCATCAGCCGCTGCAACTGGTTCCCCAGACCTGACCCGAACAGCATCGGAAGAGTCGAAAACAACAATGCCATAGCAGCCATGATAATTGGCTTCAGCCTCCTCGAACCGCAGGTACATAAGAATGTAGTAGGTGTTACAGAAATGATTTTGAGATGGAGATTGATGGCAACGTTTAGGCGTTGGACTTAACAACAAAGATAAATTATGTTTATACATGTAAATACATAATTAATTTCTTATCTTTACAAAAAAAAGAGTAATGCAACCGTTTAAATCAAATATTGTAAAGCAGATAGAGACAATTCCCGAAGGCAGGATATTTACCTTCGCTGACATTACTTTTCCCAGAGATAAATTTGCCAACATGGCGGTTATACTTTCACAACTAACAAAAGAACAAAAACTGATTCGTGTGGAGAGAGGGGCGTATTACAGGCCAAAGCAATCGAGCCTGGGATTGGGACTATTGCCTGTTTATCAGGATGAACAGTTGAGCTATCTGACACGAAAGCTGGGTGGATATCTGACCGGGGCATATGTCTATAATAAAATGTCATTGACGCAACAGGTTCCATCGGTCATTACGATTGCCATGCGATATCCGGTACGACCTTTCAGTTTTAAAAAACTGTCAATCGAATGTGTTAAAGCCTATGTTGATTTACCAGGTGATAACGAAACACTTCATTTGATACAAATATTGGACGCAATAAAAGATTTGAAATATATTCCGGGTGTAAGCCCCCAAACAGCATACGAGAGAATTTTTTCCCTGCATGTATCCGTTTTGTCCAAGTCAAAACTTGAACGAATTGTATCTTTAGCAATGGTTTATCCTCCGAGGGTCAGGAAAATACTCAGCGATATGCTGGAAACAGGGGATAACCAGGATTTGCGGGAACAGCTTATGGCTATGATTTGTCCGACTACACGGTTCGACTTATCATATAAAATATCATAGTGCCGATGAATTTACATTTGAATAATGAAGTTTTCAGGGAACTGATAGAATTGGCTTCCGATTATTTCAGTTATGAACAATCGCATGTAGAGAAAGACTACTGGGTATGTAAGATATTGAAAGAGTTGGCTATATCTGATTTTGCCGGCAGTGTCTATTTTAAAGGTGGAACTTCGCTTTCAAAGGCTTATGGCATAATTAACCGTTTTTCAGAGGATTTGGACATCTTTGCCTTCTCGGGAAACGTCACCTCCTCCAAGCA